>Ga0070699_100000134_pt1 | contig 68781 bp, 75 predicted proteins | sample KBSK1503metaG_FD_65473 | JGI IMG/M metagenome (GOLD analysis project Ga0070699, IMG submission 65473) | Corn, switchgrass and miscanthus rhizosphere microbial communities from Kellogg Biological Station, Michigan, USA - KBS K1-50-3 metaG | ecosystem: Host-associated > Plants > Roots >... | reverse complement strand
CCACGCACCGATCTTCGTCACGGGCGACGACCCGAAAACGGTTCACCAGCTGATGGCCGCCGCGCTCGATCGGGCCCTCGACGAGATCTCACGGATCCAGGAGCATGCGCGGGTCTCCGGCGACGTCACGCGCCCGCGCTGGCCAATGATCGTGCTGCGCACGCCCAAGGGCTGGACCGGCCCGAAGGTCGTGGACGGGGTTCAGGTCGAGGGCACCTTCCGAGCGCACCAGGTCCCGATCACCGACTTCCGCTCCAAGCCGGATCACATACGCATCCTCGAGCAGTGGATGCGCAGCTACCGCCCTCATGAGCTCTTCGACGGCGAGGGCCGGCTCGTGCCCGAGCTGGCCGCCCTGCCGCCCCGCGGCGAGCGGCGGATGAGCGCCAATCCCCACGCCAACGGCGGCGCGCTGCTGCACGACCTGCGCCTGCCCGACTTCCGCGCCTACGCGGTCGAGGTGGAGAAGCCTGGCACGAAGACGAGCGAAGCCACGCGCGTCCTCGGCGCCTACCTGCGCGACGTCATCATTCGCAACGAGCACACGTTCAGGCTCATGGGTCCCGATGAGACGGTGTCCAACCGCCTCGGCGCCGTATTCGAGGCGACCAATCGCGTTTGGGAAGCAGAGCTCAAGCCGGCGGACGACCACCTGGCCCCGGAAGGCCGAGTCATGGAGGTGCTGAGCGAGCATATGTGCCAGGGCTGGCTCGAGGGCTACCTGCTCACCGGCCGGCACGGCCTGTTCAACTGCTATGAGGCCTTCATCCACATCATCGACTCGATGTTCAACCAGCATGCCAAGTGGTTGAAGGTGACGCGAGGCATCCCCTGGCGCAGGCCGATCGCATCGCTGAACTACCTGCTCACGTCGCACGTGTGGCGGCAGGACCACAACGGGTTCACGCACCAGGACCCTGGCTTCATCGACCTGGTGGTCAACAAGAAGGCGGAGGTCATTCGCGTCTACCTGGCCCCCGACACCAACACGCTGCTCTCCGTCGCGGATCACTGCCTGCGCAGCCGCAACTACGTCAACGTGATCGTCGCCGGCAAGCAGCCGGCGCTCACGTATCTTTCGATGGACCAGGCCATCGCGCACTGCACTCGGGGCATCGGTATCTGGGAGTGGGCCAGCAGCGACACGGACGGCGACCCCGACGTCGTGATGGCGTGCGCGGGTGACATCCCCACGCTGGAGACGCTCGCCGCCGTCGACCTGCTGCGCAAGCACCTGCCAAACGTGAAGGTTCGCGTGGTGAACGTGGTCGACCTGATGCGCCTGCAGCCGGCGACGGAGCACCCCCACGGGCTCACCGACTCGGAGTTCGACGCCCTCTTCACCCTCGACCGGCCGGTGGTGTTCGCGTACCACGGCTACCCCTGGCTCATCCACCGCCTCACCTACCGCCGCCACAACCACGACAACCTCCACGTTCGTGGCTACAAGGAGGAAGGCACGACCACGACGCCCTTCGACATGGTCATGCTCAACGACCTGGACCGGTTTCACCTGGTCATGGACGTCATCGATCGCGTGCCGGGCCTGCGGTCGAAGGCTGCCCACGTCCGCCAGCTGATGGAGGACGAGCGGCTGCGCCACAGGCAGCACACGCGCGACTTCGGCGACGACGCGCCCGATGTCCGCGACTGGACGTGGCCGTATTAGGCATAAGCCGCTTCGCGGCCCTGCTCACTTTCCCCGGGATGTGAACCCGGCCGCCCTCGCGAGGCTGGTTGAGTAATGCGGGTCCTCGTCGTCAATGCCGGCTCCAGCTCGCTCAAGGTGAGCCTGGTGGGCGGGGATGACGCAGAGCTCGCAAGCCGCGAGCTCGAGGCCTCGAGCGGGCGCTTCAAGACCTCCGAGCTGGATGCCGCAATCCGCGAAATGGATGGTGTGGAGGCCGTCGGCCATCGGGTCGTCCACGGCGGGCGGCGCTACTCGTCGTCAGTCCCGATCGACGCCCGCGTGGTCGCCTACCTGAGAACGATCACCGATCTCGCACCTCTGCACATGCCCGCGGCCATCGCGGGAATCCAGGCCGTGCGCAAGCTCCTCCCTCGCGTGCCCGCGGTCGCCTGCTTCGACACCTCGTTCCATTCGACCATGCCGGCCGCGGCGGCGACCTACGCGATCCCGGAGGCATGGCGAAGGCGCCATGGCATCAAGCGCTATGGCTTCCACGGGTTCTCGCACGCATACTCGGCGCGCCGGGCGAGCGAGCTGCTCGGACGGCCGCCGTCCCGGCTCCGAGTGGTCACATGCCATCTCGGATCGGGGGCGTCGCTGGCGGCCGTCGAGCGGGGTCGTTCGGTCGACACGACCATGGGTTTCACGCCGCTCGAAGGGCTGGTCATGGCCACCCGATCCGGCAGCGTCGATCCCGGCCTGATGCTCTGGCTCCAGACGCACCAGGCGGTCACCGAACGGGAGCTGCTCCAGGCCCTCGACGGCCGCTCGGGGCTGCTGGCGCTGGCGGGGACGAAGGACATGCGCGAGGTCCTGGAGCGAAGATCGAAGAAAGACGAGCGTGCCAGGCTCGCCTTCGACGTGTACATCCACCGCCTGCGCGCCTGCATCGCCTCAATGGCCTCCGCGATGAACGGCCTCGATGCGCTCGTGTTCACCGGCGGGGTGGGTGAGAATGCGGCCCCGGTCCGGAGCGAGGCGGTGGCCGGCCTGCGCTTCTTGGGCGTCGAGCTCGACGCGAGGCTCAACGCGCGCATCAAGGGCGATGGCGACGTCAGCGCCGCCGACGCAGTGGTCCGAACCCTGGTCGTGCACGCCCGCGAGGACATCGAGGTCGCCCGCGACGTCCGCCGGGCGCTGCACGAGCGCGCCTAGCCGATGTGGAACAACCAGCGCACTGCCCGTACGATTGGCGAGTGGCGGCGGGGCCCACGAGGGCGCCTTTCGAGATCGTTGCAATCGCCGCGTCTGCGGGTGGCCTCTCCGCGCTCACACGGATCCTGAGCGCGCTCCCGGCAACGTTCGGCGCCGCGATCGTGGCCGTCCAGCATCTCGATCCGCGCCACCGCAGCCTCATGGCGGAGATCATCGGCCGGCGCTCTGCGCTACCAGTTCACCAGGCCGTGGCCGGCTCGCATGTGAGCCCTGGCCACGTCTACCTGGCGCCGCCCGACCACCACATGCTCATCAATCGCGACTTCAGCGTCGGCCTCACCCACACAGAGCTGGTCAATTTCGTGCGCCCATCGGCCGACCTGCTGTTCGAATCCGTGGCGGCCTCCTTCGGCAGACGCGTCATCGCTGTGGTCCTGACAGGCACCGGCCATGATGGTTCGATGGGCGTGACGGCGGTGAAGCAGCGCGGCGGCACCGTCATCGCGCAGGACGAGGACTCGTCAGAGTTCTTCGGCATGCCGTCGGCGGCGATTCGAACCGGGGTCGTCGACTTCGTCCTCGCGCTGGACGAGATCCCGGCCGCGCTTCAGAGCCTGGTGGGCCGCGAGGCCGTCGATTGATCGTGGATCACCCCACGAGCTCAGACGCTATGACGTGAGTTCGCGGGGACCCCGTCTGGAAGCCGGCAAGCAGTTCGAAGGGCTGCTTCAGTTCCTGCGCGAAAGCCGCGGGTTCAACTATGCCGGGTACAAGCGCAACACGGTCGTTCGGCGCATCGCAGCGCGATGCTCCGAGCTCCGCATCAGCAGCTTCAGCGCCTACCAGGACTATCTTCAGGTCCACGCCGACGAGTTCGCGATCCTCTTCGATAAGATCCTCATCAACGTCACGGCTTTCTTCCGTGACCCGCTCGCCTGGGACTACCTGCGCAAAGAGATCGTCCCGAAGATCATCGCGAAAAGCGGCCCGATCCGCGTCTGGAGCGCCGGCACCGCATCCGGGGAGGAGGCTTACTCCGCCGCGATGCTCTTCTGCGAGGCGCTCGGTCCGGATGCCTACCTTCGCCGGGTCAAGATCTACGCGACGGACGCCGACGAGGAGGCCCTGAACAAGGCCAGGTCAGGCTACCTCGAGAAGGACCTGGAATCCCTCGATCCGGCGCTCCGCTCGCGATACTTCGAGACCCTGGGCGGGCGGTACGCATTCAAGACGGCCCTCCGCAGGGCATTGATCTTCGGACGCCACGATCTCATGCAGGATGCGCCCATCTCGCGACTCGACCTGTTGATCTGCCGCAACACTCTCATGTACTTCACCGCCGAGACCCAGGGTCGAGTCCTGGCCCGCTTCCACTACGCGCTCGACGATGATGGCTACCTGTTCCTGGGCCGCGCCGAGATGCTGCTCATGCATGGTTCGATCTTCGAGCCGGTCGAGCTCAAACAGCGGGTGTTCAGGAGGGTGCCGCGGCCACCGCTGCGAGAACGGTTGATGATCATGGCCCAGTCGGGAAGCGCCGAGGCGACCGACCAGGTGAGCAGGCAGATCAGGCTTCATGAGCTTGCCTCCGAGGGATCGCCCTTCGCGCAGGTGGTCGTCGACGCGCTCGGCAACCTCGTCCTCGCCAACCAGGCCGCACGCAGGCTGCTCGAAGTCAGGAGCGGCGACATCGGGAGGCCGCTCCGAGACCTCGAGCTCTCGTACCGGCCGGTGGACCTTCGCGGGCCCATCGACCAGGTCTTTCGCGACCGTCGGGGCGTCGCGGTGAGCGGCATCGAGCACCCGGCTGTGGATGGCGCCGTCCGCCGCTTCGACGTCCAGTTCGCGCCCCTGCTGGATGACGGATCGGCCGTGGTGGGGGCCAGCGTCACCTTCATCGACGTCACCGGCGAGTCGGGGCTGCGCGCGGAGCTGGATCGTGCGAAGCACGAGGTGGAGACAGCCTACGAGGAGCTCCAGTCGAGCAACGAAGAGCTCGAGACCACCAACGAGGAGCTGCAGTCGACGATCGAGGAGCTCGAGACCACCAATGAGGAGCTGCAGTCGACGAACGAAGAGCTCGAAACCATGAACGAGGAGCTCGAGTCGACCAACGCCGAGCTGCACGGGACGAACACCGACCTGCGCCAGAACAGCGAAGCCCTGAACCGTCTCAACACCTTCCTACACGCGATCCTGGGCAACATCAGGTTGGGCGCCGCGGTACTGGATGCGGACCTTGACGTCCGGGTGTGGAACGAGCGTGCCGCCGACCTCTGGGGCGTGCGCTCCGACGAGGTCATGGGGACGCCCTTCTTCGACCTCGACATCGGGCTCCCGACGAAGGAGCTGCGGGTGATGATCAGATCAGTCCTGCGCGGGAAACCGACGCATGACGAGAAGGAGGTCGACGCGATGACGCGCCGTGGACGGCGCATCCGATGCCGCGTCGCGGCGACCACGCTGGCGGGCCGGCGACGCGCCGGCGGGGTGGTGTTGGTGATGGAGGAGCTGAAGGCTTAGGCCGGACGGCGCGGAACCGGGTCGGTTCAGGCGACCGCGGCGACGGGGCGGGACTTCTGACGCCACTGCTGGATCAAATCTTCGAGGATCTCGACCTCCGTCGCCAGCTCGAGCTGGACCCGCGGCGTGCGGCCGGTGATGGTCTCGCGCAGCTCGAGGACGAGCGCTTCCGCCAGGTTTGTGAGCGAGCTGTATGCGATGAGCCGGAACTCATGCGAGGTCGACAGCCCCCACGTCAGCACCGCCGATCGGTAAGTCAGGTTGGCCTGGGCAGCTTCGTCGCGAACGCGCTCGCGGCGTTTCCCGACCGAGTCTTCGCCATGCAGGCGGAACCGCCTGTCGAGCGAGGCCAGCATCAGGCGCTTCGACTGGACGATCAGGAGGCGCGACGTCACGATCGAGTCCCCGACGGACGGATTGGTGGCGGCGGTAGGAGCCATCAGCCCGCGCTCGACCTGGGCAGCTCGGCCCCATACCCCCGGTTGCGCACGATGGTGATCAGGCCCTCGAGCCCGACCTCTCGCAGCCGCCGCCGCAGCCGCATCATGTACGTGCGCACCTGGGCATCCGACAGGCGGGAGTTCTGCCAGGCCAGGATCGTCAGCTGCCTCGTCGTGAAATGCCTGGCCGGGTGCCGGATCAGGAAGTCCAGCAGGTCGGCCTCGCGCCGCGTGAGCTTCAGGTATCTGCCTCCAAAAGTCAGGGAGTGGTCCTTCCTGTCGATGGTCACGCCGGCCAGCGCCTGATGACGATCCCGCCAAAGCGCAAGCCGGTCTTCGACGAACGTCAGGTTGCGCTGAAAGTCTGCCGCCGCCCGCGCGTCTCCATTGACGCGAGACAGCACCAGGCGCAGCACCGAGGACAACTCCTCGTAAATGGCGATCCAGCTCGCCACCTCGGGAATCGCCAGCGTGGTGTGATCCTCGCCTGGCAGTGGACGGAAGACCTGCTCCGCAGGTTCCATTACCATCGCTCCCGGCCCCACTGTACAGCGCTCGGGCAGCTTCGGACCCGCTTTTTGACGACTAAAGTTGCGTTTCCGCGCGTAGTTTGCGCCCAGTGGCTGGTAGGGGACGCCGTGGAGCCAAGTCCGGGGGTGGGGAACGCGGGGGGTACGACGGTCCCGATCGCGGCCGGTTGGCAAGCGGCTCCCGTGCTCTCCCTACCAGCCGGTACGCCTCCCGTGGACAGCCTCGCCGACATCTGCGGGTGGCTTGGGACCTACGGCGAGCGCCTTCGTGTGGCGCGTGGACATGAGCGGGATCTGGCGGCTCTGCACGACCGCATGACCGCGCGGTATCACTTGCGGGCGGAGCCGGCCTGAACGCGGCCCTCGACCCGGAGCCGGGCCACCGGACGGACAAGATCCGGGTCATCATCGTCGACGACCACCAGCTCGTATCCGACGCGCTGGCGATGCTGCTGAGCGGTGAGGCGGACCTGGAGGTCTGCGGCTACGCGTGCTCGGTGGCCGACGCGGTTCCCTTGGTGCATGACACCGACCCGGACATCGTGGTGATGGATCTCCACCTCCAGGACGGGACCGGCCTCGACGCCGCGGTCGCCATGCGTCGAGTGCTTCCTGACCTGCGTTTCGTCTTCCTCACCCAGGACGACAGCGTGAATGCCTGGGTGGCCGCCGTCGAAGCCGGCGCCGGCGCGTTCATCCACAAATCGCACGCCGCGACCGAAGTCATCAACGCCGTGAGGCAGGTTGCAAACGGCGCCTCGCTGATCTCGCCATCGATGATCGCCACGGTGCTGAGTCGCAACAACGAGCAGGTAGGCAGGCGGGAGAGCCTGAGCGCGCGAGAGCGCGAAGTCTTGAAGCTGATGGCGCACGGCCGGTCCAGCCGCGAGATAGCCGACCAGCTCGGCATCAGCTATGCCACCGTGCGCTCGCACATCCGAAGCCTCGACACCAAGCTCGGAGTGCATTCGAAGATCGAGGCGGTCGCCACGGCGCGGGAGATGAACATCATCGTGTGATACGCGGGGGCCGCCGGCGCGGTGGGCTCTTACGCGGCTCCTGAAGGTGCGACCGCTTCCCCTCGTTCAACCGGGGCCTTGATGCCAAGGCTTGCCATCTTGCCGATCTCCGCCGCCAGCTTCCATTGTCGAGAGGCGGCGGCCAGGTCGTCGCGGGCGTCCAGCAGCTCCGCGTAGGCCATGTGGGCGTCTCGCAGGCGATCAGGCATGGCCAGTTCTTCGAGGATGGGAATCGCGACCGCGAAATGGTCATCGGCGAGATCTCGATTCCCCGTTCGCTCCTCGACTTGCGCGAGGAGAATCCGGGCTTCGGCCAGGACGATTCGTTCAGCGGTCTCTCCCCCCGCGTCGATCGCTTGCTGGAGGTACTCGGTCGCTTCCGCAACACGACCTCGACGCAGCTCGACCTCGCCAAGGCCGATCAAGATATGGCCTCGGCCGCGCCGGTCCAGATCGAGCTCGCCCGCACCGCTGAGAGCCTTGAGGAGATGCTGCTCGGCCAGGTCGAGATGCCCCTCTCGGAGGTGGAGATCGCCAAGATCGTTTTCCACTCGGCATATCGATCCCCGGTCGTTCTCGATCGTATAAAGCGCAATCGCCTTGTCGAAGTGTTGGCGAGCCGCGTCGGGACGATCCATGCTTTTGAATGCCCCACCCAGGCCGTGGTGCATCTTGGCCAGCTGCTGAAGATCCTTGACGCCGCCGGCGGCTTCTGCGCCGGCCTGGTAGTAGTGCACCGCGAGCGCCCACGACTGAGAAACCACGTACATGCCGGCGATATGGCCCAGAATGCGAGCCTCGACCCGTGGGCCTCGCGGCGAAAGCCTGCGGCAGCGCTCCAGGGCTTTGTTTGCGAGCGGTAACGCCTCGGGGTCGTCCTGGAGCCCGAGCGCGCTCGACTTCCAATCCAGCGCCTCGACGGCCATCCATTCGTCGCCCGCCCGCTCGAACTCGGCCAGGGCGAGCTCGAGGTGCGCCAGGGCCTCCGCGGGACGGACCAACCGGCACAGGGCCTGGCCGATCGAGAAATGGATCAGCGCGGCATCCTCCGGACCCCACGCCTGCTCGAGAAGGGAGACGCCCATGTCGACCACCTTCTGCAGCTCGCGGACGGCGGTGAGCCGCTCGAGCTCGCGAAGCTGCGCCTGGCGCTCGGTCAGCGGTGAGGGCGAATCCGGGGTCAAGAAGAAGTCGATGGGCTTGCGCGTCTGGCGCGCGATCTGCTGCAGCGTCTCCATCGATGGGCGCGTGCGCCCTTTTTCGATCAGGTGGATGGCCGTTCGTGTGAGCTTGCTGCCCGCGACCTGGGCCAGGGTCAGCCTGGCTTCGCGTCGGGCCTGCTCGACAGACCCCTCCCGGACGGCCACGCCCTTGCGGCGGCCGCGGTACCTGGTGCCGAGCATGGCCGTGAGTGTACCGCCATGCCCGGCTGTCGGCTACTGAGTTAACGAAATGACTTTACGGAGTCGGTCCGATGTTGCTTGCGAGGCCGGGAGCGATCGAGACCATCAGCGCCCCGAGAGCCAACACCACGGAAAAGAACAGCTTGCGCATGCGCGCACCTCCAACTTTGATGGGCCGAGTGTCGGCTGAGTTGACTGCCGTGTCAACTCAACGGTCCAGGAGGAAGCCGTCGGGCTCCAGGCCAGGAGCCGGTGGCTAGTCGCGCTTGCCGGCGATGTAGTCACGCACGCGGGTCGGAAACGTGCGCACGTCGATCGGCTTCGAGATGAAGCCCGCGCAGCCGGCGGCGAGCGCATCGCGTCGCGCCTGCAGGTTGGTGTGGGAGGTCAAGGCGATCACGGGTATCGCCGCCGTGGGCGACATGCTTTTCAAAAGCCGGGTCAGCGACAGGCCGTCCTTGCCGGGCAGCTCGACGTCCATCAGGATTAGCGCCGGCGCCAATGTCTTGAGGTGTTCCAGGGCCTGGCTCGTCGTGCTCGCCACCTCGACGTGATAGCCGGCCGGTTCAAGGACCTCTCGAACCAGCATCTGGCTGGCGGCGTCGTCCTCGACGACCAGGACCACGGGGAGGGAGGTCACTTGCCATTCAGTTTGGCATCTGTCCGCGCCGGACCGGAGATCGCCACCGAGCGGGGCAGGAACTCGCGCACCTGACGGCCGAAGGTCCGCGTGTCGATCGGCTTGGAGATATACCCGGCGCAGCCGGCGGCGAGAGTCTGCTCGCGATCGCCGGTCATCGCGTGAGCTGTCAGCGCGACGATCGTGATCGGTGCGGCGGCGAGCGAGCCCACGATGGCGGGCTCGGAGCTGAAGCCGAGCATCTCGAGGGCGGCCCGGTTGGCGCGGGTGACCCGTCCGCGATCGTCATAGGCGATCAGTGCACCTGGGAGGTCGTCGAACTCGGGGAAGGGTGCCAGCTAGCTCTCGTTCACGAGTGGAAATCCGGCCGACGCGATGTCGAAAAGCGAGTCGTTAAGGATGGCTGATTCGCATCGGCAGCATACCCCACGACCATGCCGGTTCAGCCCGCATTGAACCGGTCAAGCTTCAATGGTTTGATAAGTGGCTAGGGCCCCATCGCGCCCGCCGGCTTGACCAGCGGCGCCGCCGGCTCGACCCCTGCCGGCGCCAGGAAGAAAGGCAGCGCTATGAGGACGACGGCGGGGATGGCCCAGATGGCTGCGCCATAGCCGTAGCGTGCCGCCGCCAGACCGAGGAGGCTCCCGCCCAGCGACGAGCCGAGGTCGATCCCGGCGTTCCAGAGGGCGCTGATGTTGTGGCGGTGGGCGGTCGACCCATAGGCGGTCAGCGCCAGGTAGGCGGCCGTCTGCACGGCGCCGTAGCCGGCGCCGAATGCGATCGCGGCGAAGATGATGACCGCCGGGTTGGCGCGGGTGGCGAGCGCGACAAGGCCTAGGAACGTGAGCCCGATGCTGGCGGCGAGCACCAGCCGCCCCTGGCGGCGGTCGCCCAGCACCCCCGCCAGCCAGCGGCTGGCCGCGCGGACCGCCCCCGCGACGAACAGGAAAACGGCGGCCGAGCTGATGCCCGCGGCAGGAAGCGCGATGGGTACGAACGTGATCACGGCGCCGAAGCTGGAGCTGACCAGCACGAAGCCCGCGAAGATCATCGCGAGACCGGGCCTTCGAAAGGCGGCCAGCAGGTTGTATGAGGCCTCGTGAGTCGTGGTTGCCGGGCGCGGCAGGTAGAAAGCGACAAGCGCCCCTGCGGTCCCGATCGCGAACGCGATCAACGCGTCCAGCTCGACGTGCCCGGCCTCGAGCAGCGCGATGCCGACGGACGGCACGACGATGCCCGGCGCAGTCAGCGCGAAGCTGAAATAGCCGATGGAGCGCCCTCGCCGTTCGGGCGCCGCCAGCTCCCCGACCAGAACGACCGAAACGACGATCGCCACGCCCATGCCTAGCCCACGCGCGGCGGCGGCGGAGAGCATCAGCCACGCGTCAGCATGTGGAAGCACGTAAGCGAGGCTCGGCAATGCGGTCACCAGCTGGCCCGTGACGAGCAGCCGGGAGGATGACCACCGCGACATCAGCCACGGGGTGAGCAGCTCACCGGCGACCGCGCCGAAGAACAGCGCGGCGGTGGCGGCGCCCGCGGCGCCGTGTGGGCCGCTCCGCTCCGTGAGGACCGGTACAACCGGAAGCAGGATGTTGAAGCCGGTGGCGATCGACATGGCGATGCCCGCCAGCACGAGTGAAGGGTTGGGCGCCGGTCGTAAGCGGGCTACGGCGCTATGCCTCGGCATCCATGCGGCAGTGCCGCACTGCCTGTCGCGGAGCGGGCTGCAGGTGAGACTGGACGAAAGTGGTCGCGTTGACGAACCGGTACGGAAACGCGGGGAACCCATCGCAGGGTGCGGGCGGCAGGGCGCCGTTCCACGCATGGGGTTCGTAGTCGCCGTTGAAAACCGCGAAGTGGAAATGCGTTCGCGAGCCCATGTCGGCGATGTCGGCGAACACCTCGCCGCGTTTGACGGCGGTTCCCACCTTGAAGCCTGCCCGCGGCCAGACGTGCCAGTACTGCGTGATCACGATTCCACCGGGGGTCTGGTGGCGGATGAGGACCCCGCCGCGAAATGTCGGGTCGACGATATAGCCGGCGATCACCCCGTTGGCTGCGGCCATGACCGGCTGGATGCCTGTCCTTATGTCGACACCGGTGTGAAGCCACACGGCGCCGGTCGCGGTGCACCGACGCAGGACCGTGCCGTTGCACAGGCGCCATTCGCTGCCGAAGCCCAGGCAGTGCGGCTCCCAGGTGGGCAATGGGAGCTGGAAGTAGTCGGCAGGCTGCGCGGCCTGTTTCGCGCTCGCCACCTGAGAGGCGTCCGGAGACAGAGCTGGCGTGGGCGACCACATGGCGCCGGCGGCGATGGCCGCGGCCGCGCCCAGCTTCGAGAGCACGCGGACCATGTCGAAGAGATTAGGCCGTGCGGATGATGGCAGGCAGAGGACGGCCCTCGAGGATCAGCCCGGCCATCAGCTCGCCGATCACAGACGCGAATTTGAATCCGTGCCCGCTGCATGCGCTGAGGACCGTGACCCCGGGCATGCTGGCGGGGGAGGTGGCGATGAACCTTTCATCCGGAGTGTTGGTGTACATGCAGGCGCATGCGTCGACCACCTCGTCCCTGACGCCACGAAGGCTTGCCCGCGCGAAGTCGCGGACCGGCTGAACGTCGGCCTCATGAACCTGGCGATCGAGGGAGTCAGGATCGGCGGGCGTCCCTTCGTGGTGGACGGCGACCTTGATGCTGCGTCCGTCGGTGGTCGGGAAGCCATAGCGAAAATGGCCGGGCGCCGTCTCGCGGATGAAGATGGGAAACCGTGACGGTGCAAAAGCGGCCGGATCGTCGACCGCGAGCCAGGCCATCACCTGGCGCTCGACGCTCAGCGGCAGGCGGAGCTGCGGCGTCATCTTGGCGGTCCACGCGCCCGCGGCGACCAGCGCGCGCTGCGCCGTGAACCGGCCCCGCGACGTCTCGATGACGGTGCCGGCGCCTGCAGGCTCGACGGCCAGGACCTCCGTGTCGGGCAGCAATCGCGCACCGAGCGCCTCGGCCCGGGCGGCAGCCGCGGCCACGGCGCGCTCCGGCCTCAGAAAGCCCGCGCCCTCCTCCAGGGCGGCGACCTCGCCTGCATCCAACCGGTGCTGTGGATACGTGCGGCCCACCTCGGCGGCGTCGAGGAGCCGGTACGCGAGCCCGTTCTGGCGCGCGCTTGCGATCAAGCCCGTCACCAGCTCCCCATCCGCCGGGCCGATCGCCAGGCCGCCGGTCAACGTGAGCAGCTCCTGGCCGCTCTCCGTCTCCAACTCCTGCCACAGCTCCCGGCCGCGCTGCAGGAGGGGCACGTACTCGGGGCTTTCGAAATACGCGGTCCGGAAGATGCGCGTGTCGCCATGTGACGACCCGCGGTCGTGCCCGGGGCGGAACCGCTCGAAGCCGATGACCCAGGCGCCCCGGGCCGCCAGCCTCCATGCCGACAGCGCCCCCATGGCGCCCAGTCCGACGATGGCGACGTCGGCGAAGTCTCCGTCGAAGCGTTTCAAGGGCTGGGTGGTCTGGCGGCGGGTGTGCGACGCACCCGCTGGCCCAGGAGCCGGGCGCACTCGCGCATCAGCTCCAGGATCTCGTCCTCGATATCGACCTCGCCCTTGCTGGCGCCGCACAGGGTGCCGAAGAACTTTCCGTCGGATCCGAACACCGGGTAAGAGACGAACGTGCGGATTTCGAGCAGGCGCGCCACGCTGCTCTTCGGAAACGCCTTCGGCACGTTCTTGGAGTAGTTGGGGGCGCCCTCGACGACGAAGCGGCACACGGCCTCCGACCAGGGCAGCGTGACTCCCTCCGGGATGTGAAAGATCTGGCTCGAGTTGTACGAGAAAAGGATGTACTGCTCGTCTTCCCTCAGTCGCGTCTCGGCGAGATAGGTGGAGCTGAGGCCGGTCAGCCGGGCCAGCCGCTCGAGCAGCACGCGTGCCACGGTCTCCAGGTCGTCGCCCGCAGCGGCCGCCTCGGCCAGCAGCTCACGGGCGGTCGGTGCCATCAGACCGACCTAAGGTAGCGCCGGGGCGGGGACGGCGCACGAGCGGGGCGTTGCTCCTTCAGGGGGATCGACCAGGTGACAGACACCGGAACCATCAGGGTGATGATCGTCGAGGACCACCGCATCGTCGCCGAGGGACTCGTGGCGTTGCTCAGCGGCCTGCCGGACATGACCGTGGTCGGCAGCGCCGGCTCTGTCGCGGAGTCCGCGCCGCTCGCCCAGTCGCAGGCGCCTGATGTGGCGCTGCTGGACTTCCGCCTGCCTGACGGTACCGGCGCGGAGGCGGGCGCGCGCATTCGCGAGCTGAGGCCGGAGACCAAGCTCATCTTCCTGTCGCGTGACGACAGCGACGCTGCGCGCATCGCCGCGGTCGAGGTCGGCGCCAGCGCGTTTCTGCACAAGTCGCGCGCCGCGACCGAGGTGGTGGATGCGATCCGGCTGGTCGCCAAAGGCGGAAACCTGATCACGCCGCGGACGGTTGCGACCCTGGTCACCAAGCGACGGACGAGGACCACCCAGCTCCAGAGCCTGACCGCTCGCGAGAAGGACGTGCTGCGCCTTCTCGCCACCGGGGCCGGCAGCCGCGACATCTCGCAGGCGCTCGGGATCAGCTATACGACGATGCGCACGCACCTCCGCAGCCTCGGCCGCAAGCTCGGCGTCCATTCCAGGATCGAAGCCATCGCCAAATCACGGGAGCTGGGACTGCTCGACTAGCTGTCGCCTAGTCCTTGCGCTCGAGGACGACCACGGGGATCCGTCGGGTCGTGTTCTTTCGGTACTGGTGAAACGTGGGGTTGATCTCCGCATGCGCCTGGTACAGCCGCTCGTATTCATCACTCTGGGGGATGTGCGCATGCGCCTTGAAGGTTTCGCCTTTGACCTCGACGCTGACGTCAGGGTGGGCGACCAGGTTGTGGTACCAGGCCGGGTGGGTGGGGGCGCCTCCCTTGGAGGCGACGATGACGTAGTGATCCCCATCGCGTGTGTATACGAGCGGGTTCTCGCGCGCCTCGCCCGACTTCGCGCCTTGCGTGGTCAGGATCAGGACGTCGCGTCCGAGGAACGGTCCCGACGTCGGCTTGCCTTCATGCGCGCGCATGTCCGCGATGAGGTTGCGGTTGAAATCGGCAAATGAGCTCACGGCGTGATGCAACTTCGACCAGGGCCGGGCCATTCCGTCCGGGTCACCGTCGTATGCGAGACTGAAAGAGGTGGCGCCTTCGAACGTCGCAGCGTTGCTAGAGCACGGCGCGCCCGAGCATCCGGCGCTGGTCGTCCCCAACCGGCTTTCGCTCAGCTACACGCGCCTGCGCGAGCTATCCGATGAGGCTGCCCAGGCCCTCGCATCGAATGGGATCGGCAAGGGCGAGCGCGTCGCGATGGTGTTTCCTAACGGCCCTGAGGCGATCCTGCTCTTTCTCGCCGCGTCGATGGTCGCGACCGCTTGCCCTCTCAACCCTGCATACAAAGAGGAAGAGTTCCGCTTCTACCTGCAGGACGTGGGCGCTCGATTCCTGCTCGTCCCGCCGGGCGAGGGGGAGGCGGCGCGCCGCGCGGTACCCGACGGCGGCAAGGTCATAGAAGCGAGGCTCGACGCGGGTGGCCGGCTGCACATGAACGGAGCGGTCCGGGGCCGGCCCGTCGATTCACTGGACCTGTCGGCGGCCGGCGACATCGCGCTGGTGCTGCATACGAGCGGCACGACCAGCCGCCCCAAGCGGGTGCCGCTTCGCAACGACAACCTACGTGCGTCGGTCGCGAACGTCATCGCCACCTATGAGCTGGGACCCCAGGATGTCTCGCTCTGCATCATGCCGCTCTTTCACGTCCACGGACTGGTCGCGTCTGCGCTGGCGACGTTCGGCTCGGGCGGGACGGTGGTCGTGCCCGATCGGTTCACGCCGCTTGGCTTCTGGCCCTTGATGCAATCGCACAACCCCACCTGGTTTACAGCCTCGCCGACGCCGCACCAGCTCGTGCTGACTCGGCTGCAGGAGAACCAGCCCGCCGGCACCCAGCGGCTCAAGTTCGTGCGCTCGTGCAGCTCGGCGTTGTCGCCGGCGCTCATGACGCTGATGGAGCAGCGGTACGGCGTGCCCGTCCTGGAGGCCTACGGCATGACGGAGGCGAGCCACCAGATGTCGTCGAACCCGCTGCCCCCGGATCCCCGTTTCGCCGGCTCGGTCGGTCGCGGGACGGGCGTCGACATCGCCATCTTCGACGAGGCCGGCGTGCGAATGCCTGCCGGCACCTCAGGTGAGGTTGTCATCCGAGGGCCCAACGTGATGCGTGGTTACGAGGGCAACCCGCAGGCCAACGCGGGCGCGTTTGTGGACGGATGGTTTCGCACCGGTGATATGGGCACACTCGATGAAGGGGGGTACCTCAGGCTCATCGGGAGAATCAAAGAGCTCATCAACCGGGGCGGCGAGAAGATCGCGCCGCGCGAGATCGACGAGGTGCTCGAGACTCACCCCGCCGTCCGGGAGGCCGTCGCGTTCGGCGTGCCTCATCCGACGTGGGGTGAGGAGGTGGCGGCGGCCGTGGTCCTGAGCGCTCCGGTGACCGAGAAGGAGCTGCTGGCCCACTGCCGTGAGCGGCTGGCCGAGTTCAAGGTGCCGAGGCATCTCCACATCCTCGAGTCAATACCTCGCACGCCCACCGGGAAGGTGCAGCGGCGGTTCGTCTCCGAACAGCTGACCCAGGGGTGAGGGTCGTCGTCCTCGGCGCCGGCGCGATCGGCGGCCTCCTGGGCGCGCGCCTCGCGCGGGCGGGGGTCGACGTCATGCTGATCGCCCGCGGGCCTCACCTGACGGCGATGAGGGAGTCGGGCCTGCGCGTCGTCGACTCCGGCGGCGAATGGACGGAGCGAGTAGATGCGACTGATGACTTCGCGGTGATGCGCGACGCGGACGCGGTCTTCGTGACCGTCAAGGCCCACAGCCTGCCCCCGGTGGCCGAGCGCATGGCAGCCAACCTGGGCGACGAGACCGCCGTGATCAGCGCTCAGAACGGAATCCCGTGGTGGTACTTCCAGCGCCATGGGGGGGAGCTGGAGGGCATCCACCTGGAGACGGTCGACCCCGGCGGCGCAGTCGCGCGGGCCATCGACCCGCGCCGTGTCATCGGGTGTGTCGTCTACCCGGCCGCCAGCCTGGTGCGCCCAGGCGTGGTGCGACACGCGGAAGGCGAGCGATTCTCGCTGGGCGAGCTCGACGGCAGCCACAGCCCGCGCATCGTCGAGCTCTCCCAGGCGCTCGCCGGTGCTGGGTTGAAGGCGCCGGTCCAGCCCAGGATCCGAGCCGAGCTCTGGCTCAAGCTGCTTGGAAACGCCGTCTTCAACCCGCTCAGCGCGCTGACGCGCGCGACGCTCGGCACCATCGCGCAGTCCCCGCTCGTCGCCGGCGTCGTGCGTTCAGCGATGGAAGAGGTGGACGCGGTGGCGCGCCGGCTCGGCATCGAGATCCCCGTGTCCATCGACCAGCGCATCAAAGGAGCCGCGCGGGTGGGCGATCACAAGACGTCGATGCTGCAGGACTTGGAGGCGGGCAGGCCGATGGAGATCGATGCGCTGACCGGGTCGGTCGTGGAGCTGGGCGACCGGTTGGGGATCCCCGTCCCGCACCTCCGGACGCTCTACGCCTCTGTCAAGCTCCTCGAAAGAACCTCAGTCGGGTAGCCACTGCGGCGGCCGGCTCTTGTAGCCGATAGCCCACCGCAGTGTTTCCAAAACCTCCTCAAGGTGGTCGCGCATGGCCGCGTCCGCTGCCTCGGGGTCGTGGGCGACGATGGCGCTGAAGATGAGCTCGTGCTCGCGCAGGGAGCGCTCGGTGCGCCCGGGCCGCAGCATGGTCTGATACTGGAAGCGCAGGCTCTGCGACTTCAGCGTGCCCACGAGCCGGCCCGCGGTGGGGTTGCGCGCGGACCCCCAGATGAGCTGGTGGAACCTCGGGTTCAGCTCGGAGTAGCCGATGGCGTCTCCATTGGCGAATCGCTTCCGCATGTCCACCAGCACGTGCCGCAGCTCCCGGATGTCGCCGGCCGTCGCCTTGGCGGCAGCCTGGCGCGCGAGCAGCCGTTCGAGGGCGGCCCGGACCTCCTCGATCTGAAGGGCCTCCTGGTCCGAAACGAGGCGCACTCGCGCGCCGCGATTGTGCTCGCGCGTGACCAGGCCCTCCTGGTCGAGCCGGACGAGGGCGGCGCGCACGGCGGTGCGGCCGGCGCCCAGCACCTTCGACAGGTTGGCTTCGACCAGGCGCTCGTTGGGCTGGAACCGGCCGGCGATGATGCCTTCCCTGAGCCGGCGGTAGACGTCGACCGCGAGCTCGGTGTTCTTGGACCCTCGGCGAACCTCGCTGCTTGCCATCGGAGAGATTATCCTCAATAATGTCGACAATCCGAACCTGGTTGGCGGCCTTTGTAGTGGGGAGCGAGTAACGATTGTGAGCAAGTTCCAGCCGTCACGATTGGTCTCGGAGGTCGGCGCCCTTCTCGTCCTGGCAGCGTGCGGCGGAGGCGGCTCGAGCGGCGGAGGCCTCGGTTCAGGCGATCTGCTGGTCGGCGTGATCGCGCCGTTCACCGGCGCCGATGCGGGTCTCGGACCCGCGTACTATGCCGCCTGCCTGGCGGCCGCCCCCTCCATCAACAGCAACGGCGGGGTCGGGGGCCGGCAGGTGAAGTGCGAGCAGTTCGACACCCGAGGCGAGCCCGCGGACGCCGTGCCCGCGGCCAACAAGATGATCGCCACCAACTCCAACCTGATGGCGGTGATCGGCTGCACGTCCGACGAGGCGGCGACGGTCGCTCCCATCATCGACAGGGCCCACATCCCGATGTTCTGCATGACCGGGCAGTCGGAGTTCAACAAGACGACCCTGAAGTACTTCCACCGGCTCGTGCCGGCGGACGTCTATGACGCTTTCGCAATGGTCGGCAGCGCGCTGTTCGGACCCGGTCACGACCCCTACAAGAAAGCCGCGCTCGTGTTCGGCGACGACATCGGCTCCCAGGCCTTCGTGCAGCCGGCGACGAACGCGCTCACCCACCTGGGCGGAACCATCGCCATCAACCAGCCCATCCACCTCGGTGCGCCGTCCTACCGCACGGAGGTCGCGGCCATGCTGGCGACGCATCCCGACGTCATCCTGACCGAAGCCCTTGGATCGGCCGGCACGTACCTGAAAGAGGTCAAGACTCAGAACGGCGGGAAGATGATCCCCTTCATCGGCTCGTCTGCCACCATCGACCCGACTTGGTTCCAGCAGGTGCGCGACGCCATCGGCATCGACGACCTGCTCAAGTACTACGGGGGCGTAGACCTCGGGTACACATTCTCCGGACCGGCCTACGCCGAGTTCCTCACCAACCTCACCGCTGCCGCTTCGACATTCTCGGACGCACCGAAGTACAAGCAGCGGGGATCCACCCTGCACCTCTTTGACGGCATCATCATGACCGCCCTGGCCATGGTCGCCACCAACAGCGCCGACCCGAAGGTGTACAACTCCAAGATCATCGACATCGCCAACGGCACGAGCGGAGCGACCGTCGTCAACACGTACAAGGACGGCGTGGCCGCGCTCAAGGCGGGTAAGTCCATCCGCTTCGTCGGCGCAGCCGGTGAGAACAACTTCGACCAGTACAACAACTCGCAGTCGGGGTACATCCTCGTCGGCTACGACAAGGATGGGAACGAGGTGACCGTCGGGCACCTGACTCCGGACCAGACGTCGAAGCTCATCGCCGCAGGCGGATAGTCGCCATAGTCCCAGGCCGCAAACAGGGGAGCCGAACGCCGTGGACCTTTACGTAGCGGCGTTCGGCTTCGGCCTGGTCGGTATGTCCGTGATCGCGATCGCGGCGGTCGGTTTCACGATGCAGTTCGGGATCACAAACATGATCAACCTCGCGTACGGCGAGGTCATGATCTCTTCCGCTTACGTCGCTTATTACTTGAACCGTGCGGGCGTCACGATCTGGGTAGGGATGATCGCAGGCGCGCTCTTCGGTGCGGCGTTCTCCTTCCTCCTGAACCGCTTCGTCTACGCACCGTTCCAGCGCAAGGGCACGTCCCACATCGGCATGGTCATCGTCTCCCTGGCCGTGTCGCTCATGATCGCGAACCTGCTGCTGCCAATCGTCGGCTACTACAGCGTCTCGTACCAGGACACCACCGGGGGCCTCCTCCGCGCCGGCGGCATCGTCCTGACGACCAACCAGATCGCGATCATCGGCGTCGCCGTGGTTCTGATGCTTGCCATCCACGGCTTGCTCACGTACACAAGGCTCGGGAAGGCGATGCGCGCCACTGCCGCCAACCCGACGCTCGCCCGCAACTGCGGCATCCCCACCCAGCGCGTCATCGACGCTGTCTGGGTGATCACCGGAGCCCTGTGCGGGTTGGCCGGAGTCGTGGCCGCGATGAATTCGGACTCGTTCGCGATCGCCAACGGCGCCGGCTTCCTGATCACGGCGCTGGCGGCCGCAGTGCTGGGCGGGGCGGGGCAGCCCTACGGGGCCATGATCGGCGCGGTCATCATCGGCATGGTCACCGAGCTCAGCGCCGCGGCCTGGGCGCCTGAGTACAAGGAGGTCGTGGCTTTCGGCATCCTGGTCCTGGTCATGGTGCTGCGCCCGCAAGGCCTGCTGGCCAAGCGCGGCGCTTTGGCGGCGGCGGGATGAACACGTACTACGCCGCCAACCTCCTCGTCTACGCCGGGGTGGACATAATCGCGTGCCTCGCGCTCAACCTGCAGTTCGGGGTCTCTGGCATCGTCAATTTCAGCTTCATCGTCTTCCAGGCCGTCGGCGCATACACGGCGGCCGTGCTTTCCCTCCCGCCGGACTCCGCCAACGGTGGCTTCCAGATCTACTTCGGCGGATACCAGATGCCCTTCCCGATCCCGTGGGTCGGCGGCGCGATAGCCGGTGGCTTGCTGGCCATCCCGGTCGGAATGGTGGTGCTCAGGAAGTTGCGGAGCGATTACCAGGCGATCGCGCTGCTCGTGCTCTCGATCATCACCAACGAGGTGATCACCAACGCAAGACCGTTTCTGAACGGCGCGGCCGGCCTCGCCCTCGTTCCGCCTCCGCTATCAGACCAGATCGACCCCAACACCGACGCTTATCAGTACCTCTACGTCGCGCTGACCGCCGTCTGCGTCGTGCTCGTCTTCATCGTCGTGAATCGAGTTGTCAACTCCCCGTACGGCCGCAGCATGCGGGCCATGCGCGAGCGCGAGATCGCGGCCATGGCCATAGGCAAGAACCCGGTCCAGATCAAGATGACCGTCTTCATTGTCGGGGGTGTGATCGCGGGGCTGTCCGGCGCCATCCTGGTGGGATTCATCCAGCTCTGGGCGCCGTCCGTATGGCTCTACCCCGAAACGATCATCCTCTTCGCCGCCATCATCGTCGGCGGGCGTGGCAACAACACCGGCGCGATCCTGGGCGCGCTCCTCGTCCCGGTTGGATTCGAGGAAGCGACCCGCTTCATCCCGACCTCCTTCGGGCCTCCCGGCCTCGTCCCCGCGCTGCAGTGGGTGGCGATCGGACTGTTGATCATCGGTTTTCTATGGTTCCGGCCTGACGGTGTGCGACCGGAGCCGCGCCATGTGTTCGAAGGCGCTCCCGTGCAGGAGGACGGTTGACGGTGGCGACGGCTCCGCAGGTCGTGGCACATCCAGGACGTCCGCTGCTGACCGCCAGCGACGTTCACCGCCATTTCGAGGGCCTGCACGCGGTCGACGGCGTCTCCATCGAGGTCCCGCCCGGCCGCATCACGGGCCTGATCGGTCCCAACGGAGCCGGGAAGTCCACGTTCCTTGCGGTGCTCGCCGGCACCCTGCCGGCGACGGGCGGCACCATCGTGTTCGACGGCGCGGATGTGACTCGATACCCCGCATTCAGGCGCGCGCGCGAAGGACTCGTCCGAACGTTCCAGCTCCCCTCCGAGTTCGCGCGGCTGACCGTCCTCGAGAACCTGCTGGTCGCGGCTCCGAACAACCGCGGGGACTCGCTGTTCGGTGCGCTGATGGGCAGGCGCTACTGGATCGACGACGAGCGGCGCATCGTGCGCAGGGCCCGGTCCCTGCTGCAGCGGTTCGGCATGAGCGGCAAGGAGTCCGATTACGCCGGCAACATGAGCGGCGGCCAGAAGCGCCTCATCGAGATCATGCGGGCGCTGATGCTCGAGCCCCGCCTGCTGCTACTGGACGAGCCGATGTCCGGGGTGCATCCGAAGATCGTGCTCGAGATCCAGCGCTACCTCCAGGACCTGCGCGCGGAGGGGATGACCATCTTGATGGTCGAGCACGAGCTGCACATGGTCGAGCGATTGTGCGACTCGGTGGTCGTCATGGCGCAGGGAAAGGTGATCGGCAGCGGCACGATGGCGAGCCTGAGGCGGCAGCGGGAGATTGTTGACGCTTACCTTGTTGGATAGCGTGGCTCCCCTCCGGGCGCGCCCTGCTCCGAGCCTGCAGGCACGCAACATCACGTCGGGCTACGGCGGGGCGCCGGTGATCCGGGACGTGTCGATCGCGGTCGGGCCGGGCGAAGTGGTGGCCATCATCGGGCCCAACGGCGCCGGCAAGAGCACGCTGCTGAAGAGCCTGGTCGGGATCCTCAAGCTGGACGGCGGAACCATAATGCTTGGAGACGACGAGGTCACGGGCCGGCCGCCGGAAGACCTGGCGCGGCGGGGCGTCGGCTACGTCCCACAGGTGAACGACATCTTCGAGCCCCTCACGGTGCTCGAGAACCTCGAGATGGGCGGCTTCTTGTTGAGCGCCGCGCAGGTCCGGGCTCGCGCGGCAGAGGTCGGCGCGGTCTTTCCGCAGCTGCCGCCGATGCTCAAGCGGAGGGCGGACAAGCTCAGCGGCGGCGAGCGAAAGATGCTCGCTATCGCGCGCGTGCTCATGCTCGACCCGAAGGTCCTCATCCTCGACGAACCCACCGCCAACCTCTCGCCGAAGCTTGCCGACAGCCTCCTGCGCGAGCATGTCCGCCGGCTGGCGGGCCTTGGGAAGGCGGTGCTGCTGGTGGAGCAGCGGGCCCGCGCGGCTTTGAAGGTGGCGGACTGGACGAGCGTCCTCGTCTCGGGCGCGGTCCGGCTCGAAGGCCGCCCCGACGAGCTCCTTCAGCGACAGGACTTCGAAGAGCTGTTCCTGGGTGCGGGCACCGGTCCGGCTGGTGCGGATGACTCAAACATGGAGGAAACATGAAGCTGCTGATGTTCCGGCACGATGGCGATCGTCGACTTGGGGCGCTGCGCCCCGGCCACGAAGACGAGGTGGTCGACCTCAGCGAGCTCGGCGGGGATCTGCTCGCCCTGATCGACGCGGGCGAGCAATGGCTGGAGCGTGCGAAGAAGCTCGCGGCCGGCCCAAGCAGGGGGCTGCCCCTCAAAGACGTGACGCTGCTGCCCCCGCTGGACCCCCCGCGCGGAAACATCATCGCCATGGGCCGGAACTACCAGAAGCACGCGGAGGAGACGGCGACGGACGGCGATGTCAAGCCGCCCACGATCTTCACGAAGGCCATCACCAGCATCACGGGCCCCTACGACGACATCGCGATCGATCCGACCATCAGCGACAACATGGACTGGGAGGTGGAGCTGGGGGTCGTGATCGGCAAGCGCGGCGCCAACATCGCCAGGCGCGACGCGATGGACCACGTGTTCGGCTATTTCGTGCTCAACGACGTCAGCGCGCGCGACATCCAGAACGGGTGGGGAGGCCAGTACTTCAAGGGCAAGAGCCTCGACCACTCCTGCCCCACCGGGCCGTGGGTGGTGACGCGGGATGACGCGCCCGATTCGCGGAGCCTCGACCTGCGCCTGACGGTGAACGGGGTGGTCAAGCAGGAGGGCAACACGCGCGACATGATTCATCCCGTCGACGCCATCATCGAGTGGGCCTCGAAGGGGATGACGCTGCTGCCGGGCGCGCTGATCGCCACCGGCACGCCCGACGGGGTTGGCTTCACGCGCAAGCCGCCCGAGTTCCTGCATCCCGGCGACGTGATGGAGACGGAGGTCGGCGGGATAGGGATCTTGCGAAACCGGATCGTGGCGGCGAAAGTCGGCGCGCTAGCCGACCACTCCCACCGCGGCGCCTAGCGAGCGGAGCAGCGGCCGGACCTCGGTCCAGCGTGGCGGCCGCTCGGCGGTCGTCGCGCCCGGCAGGGTCTCGGCGAACGCGTCGACGACCGCGGGGTCCCATTGGGCGCCGCGCCCGCGAAGCAGCTCGGCAAGCGCGATATCCGATTCGATCGCTTCCCGATACGGACGGTCCGAGGTCATCGCGTCCCATGAGTCGGCGACCGCGATGATTCGTGCGCCGAGCGGGATCTCCGGGGCCTGCAGCCCCCGCGGGTAGCCGAGCCCGTCCATTCTTTCGTGATGCGCGAGGACGAGCTCGCGCCCGCGACGGTACTCGGAAAATTTGGCGAGGATCTCTGCGCCCGTCTCGGGGTGCTTCTTCATCAGCTCGAACTCCGCCTGGGTGAGACGGCCGTGCTTGTGCAGGACTTCGTCGGGAACGGCGATCTTGCCGAGGTCGTGGACGCGTGCGGCCAGCCGGATCAGCTCGACCTCACGGTCCGGCAGCCGGAGCCGGCGTGCGGTGCGAACGGCGTGGCCGGCGACGCTCTGCGAGTGCTGGAAGGTGTATGGGTCGCGGCGGTCGACCACGTCGGCCATCGCCTCGACCGCGGCGATCGTCTGCTCCATGAGCTGAACGGAACGCGTGAGCGCGAGCTGGATGGCCGCGACCGGGATCATCATCACGACCGCGAGCCACGGCCGCCCGACCGAGAGCACTGCGAGCAGGTAGCCTGCGACGTAGAGGGCCGCTGTCGGTTTCAGCTCGGCGGCCGCCATCTCCGCCCAGACCTCCGAAGGATGGCGCTCGTTGTGCAGGCTGACGGCGACGACGACCAGGCCCGTGCTGATCGTGTACATGGCCGCCGCCGCGAGGACGGCGCCCGGCAGGCCGGACCCGGATGCCCGGAATGCCAGCGCGGAGAAACCTCCGGCGAGCATCAGCTGCGAGGGGTTGAAGACGAGGTCGATCGGCTGCCGCCGGCGAAATCCGGTGGCCGGGTTGCGGCGCAGGCACATAAGACCCTCGCCGAGGAGGCGGCTGGAGGCGATCAGGGCGACCGCCGCCGCCGGTGCGAACAGCAGAACCGCGGCCAGGTACACGGCGGGGGTGGCGTCGGCTTTGTAGCGGGGCGAGACGATAACCGGCACGTTGACGGTGGCGGCCCCGAGGACGATCAACACGACCATCAGAACCGGGTCGCCGGGAGCTGCCACGGGCAGGCCCAGCAGCGCCGCCGCCAGCACGACGGCGGGCGCAGCCATGATCAGCAGGTAAGCACGAAGCACCGGCGTCATCGGGATCTGAGGGCTACTTCAGTCCCAGGCCGCCTCCGAAAGTCGTGGTGCTGCTCGTCCCGCTTGCGTAGATGGTGGTCGACGTCAAGCCGGTGGAGAGCGTCAGGTTGGTGCTGTACGTGATTGGCGTTCCGACTCCGAGCGTGGGGTCCAGCGAGCAGTAGCTGCCCGCGCTCACGTTCACGACCCCCATGACGAGCATGCCTGCGCAGACGCCGACGGCCGCGAATATTCGTTTCATCCCAGATCTCACCTTTCCAAATTCAGCCTTTCTTCAGGCTGCCCGCGATTGAATCTATGTAGTTGGGTGTAGAGAATGGTGAAGACACTGTTAAGACTTCTTCAGGCTGCGCGTTTCACGGAACTCACCCAATAGAAGAAGACGCGCGCGAGGAGCATGTGGTATTACCCACTAGAGCGTTCTTGAATACGAACCGACACCTCCACTGCCGCCGGTAGGCGACCTCGGCGGAAAGTGGTATTGACCACCTGCCCGGTTTGTGCTTTACTGTCGCGGATGGACGGGGCTAGAGGGCATTACCACTTCGCCAAAAAACACGTATGACGAAGCAAGATGACACCCGCGGGGAGGTCCTCGACCTCATGGAAGCGCTCGAGGTGGGACAGGCCATCCCGTCCGAGCGGCAGCTGAGCGTGGACCTCGGGGTGTCTCGCCTGACCATCCGGGCCGCCCTCGACGAGCTGGTCCGCGACGGCTACCTTGACCGCCGTCACGGGAGCGGCACGTACGTGACCGAGCCCAAGATCGCCCAGCCGCTGACGCTGACCTCCTTTAGCGAGGACATGCGCCGGCGCGGGATGGTCCCGGGCAGCCGCACCCTCGAGCTCGCCACGACGACGGCCGGGGCACGGCTGGCGCGCCGCCTGCAGGTGTCCCCAGCCGAGCGCCTGGTGCGTGTGAAGCGGCTTCGGCTGGCGGATGCGCAGCCAATGGCCATGGAGGTCCTTCACATCCCCGAGGCCCTGGTGCCGGGGCTCACCAAGGGCGATCTCGAGGACCGCTCCTTCTACGACCTCCTCGGGGAGCGGTACGGAATCGTGATCGCCTCGGGCACCCAGAGCATCGAGCCCACAGTCACCAACGAAGAAGAATCCGACGTGCTGGGCGTGCCCCTGCACACACCGGCCTTCCTGTTCGAGCGGACGACCGTCTCCGAGTCAGGGCGGATCGTCGAGTTCGTCCGCTCCATCTACCGCGGCGACCGCTATCGCCTGGTCGCCGACCTCACACCGCAGCGAAGCCGCAACGGGCGCATGGCCGGCGCCCCGCGCGCGCACGACCGCTCCGGCGAGGGCGATACACGGCGACCGCCGGCCCGGCGCGCGAGCGCCACATTCAAACCTTAGGGGGAGACCAAAAATGAATCCGCGGAAGCTCTTGTTCACGGTCGCGGCGGCGCTCGCACTGCTCGCCGCGGCATGTGGAGGCACAACCTCCAGCAACTCGTCCGAGACCGGGACGCTCACGGTGTGGCTCATGAACGGGAGCGCGCCGCAGAGCGTCGTCGACGGCGTCAACGCCGACTTCAAAGCCAAGCACCCGAACGTCACCGTCAACGTCGAGATCCAGCAGTGGTCCGACGTGACCACCAAGCTCGACACTGCCTTTGCCGGCAGCACGCCTCCCGATGTCATGGAGCTCGGCAACACCCTGGTCGCGAAGTACGCTTCGGCCGGCGCGCTCGCGAACATCTCCTCGAAGAAAGGCAGCTTCGAGAACTCGGGCACGTGGCTCCAGTCTTTGACCGATTCGTGCACCTACCAGGGCAAGCTCTACTGCGTCCCGTACTATGCGGGCAGCCGCGCGATCATCTACCGCACCGACATGTTCGCGGCCGCCGGGGTGCAGGTCCCGACGAGCATGGACGACCTCCTGACCGTCGGCCAGACGCTCATGGCCAAGCACAGCTCCGACCCGCAGTTCTCCGCTCTTTACTTCCCTGGCAAGTACTGGTACGCGGCCGCGCCATTCGTCTGGGACTTCGGCGGCGACATCGCCACCCAGTCCGGATCCACGTGGAAGGGCTCGCTCAACATGCCTCAGTCCCAGCAGGGGCTGACCGTGCTGAACAACCTGGTCTCCAAGCTCTCGCGCGCTGACCGGACCGGTGACGAGCTCAAGCAGGACCAGGCCTTCGCGCAGGGTCACATCGCGATGATCATCGCCAACGGTTGGGAGGTCGGCGTGATCACCGACCCCAAGAGCGGCGATCCCTCGCTCAAGTCCAAGCTCGGGGCGTTCCCGATCCCGAGCCACAACCCGGGCCAGACCGCGCCCGTCTTCCTCGGCGGTTCCGACCTCGGCATCTCGGCCAAGAGCCAGCACGCGGCGCTGGCCCAGGAATGGGTCGACCTGCTTGGGGGCACCAAGTTCCAGAGCCAGATGGTGACCGTGGGCGGGGTGATCCCGAACACGACCACGCTGGTCTCGCTCAGCAGCGGCCTGCCGGCGGTCTTCGCCGCCGCCGCCAAGAACAGCCGGTTCACGCCGAACTCGCCCAACTGGGCGAATGTCGAGTCGGCTAACGTGCTGCAGGACATGCTGGTGTCGATCTTCACCGGGAAGGCTTCGATCCCGGCTGCGACATCTGCAGCCAGCGACAAGATCACGACGATACTCAACAGTTAGATAACCAGGACCAAAGGGGGTCGGCTTCGATGGGAGTGGCCGGGGATGCACGCGCTAGCGTTGCCACCGGACCGAACATAGAGGCCGGCCCCTGGCGGTCCATACTCGCGCGGCGCCTGCTGCCCTACGCCTTGATCGCGCCCGCCATGCTCGTCATCCTGGGCGTGCTGGGCTACCCGCTGGGCATGCTGCTGTGGCTGTCGACCCAGCACTACGGCCTTCGCGAGCTCTTCCAGCACCAGGGCGAGTTCGTCGGCCTCAAGAACTTCGCGACCATCCTCACCGACGCGCAGTTCGGTTACGTGGTTCGCACCTCGCTGCTCTTCACGGCAGTCAACGTCGGCCTTTCGATGTTGTTCGCGACGCTGATCGCCCTCCTGCTCGAGAGGGTGAGCCGGTTCGCACGCATGCTGCTCAGCGCCGGCCTGGTATTCGTGTGGGCCACGCCGGTCATCCCCGCCGTGAACCTGTGGCAGTGGATGTTCGATTACGAGTTCGGCATCATCAACTGGCTGCTCACTCACATAGGAGCGGGCGACTACATCCATCACAACTGGTTCGAGAACCCGGTCCAGGGTTTCGCAGTGATCACGGTCATAGTCGTGTGGGGCGCCATCCCCTTCCTCGCGCTGACGCTCTACGCCGGGCTGACCCAGGTGCCCAGGGAGCTGGTGGAGGCGGCCGAGATCGACGGCGCACGTCCGTGGCAGGTGTTCGCCAACGTCACTCTTCCGATCGTCCGGCCGCTCCTCATCATCCTCTTCAGCCTCTCGACGATCTGGGACTTTGGCGTGTTCAACCAGGTCTGGGTGCTGCTTAACCAGCGGCCGAGCAAGGACTACTTCCTGATCGCGGTCTACTCGTTCCAGGAGTCGTTCCGGGTGAGCCAGTACGGACTCGGCGCTTCGGCCGCCGTGGTGATGGTCGTGATCCTCGCCATCGTGAGCGTCTTCTACATCCGTGAGACCGTCACGCTCACCACCGAGGACGCGTGATGAGACGGCGCGCAGGCAGGGTGTTCTTCAACGGCCTCGCGATCCTCATCTTCCTGGTGATGACGTTTCCCATCTACTGGATGGTGTCGACGGCGCTCAAGCCCGGCAATGAGATCCTGAGCCTGACGCCGGTGTGGATCCCGACCCACGTGACCTTCGACAACTTCCAGACCGCGATCCACGTGCCGTTCTTCTGGAACGACGTCGTCAACAGCCTCATCATCGTCGGGAGCACTGTCGCCATCTGCATCGTACTGGCCTTCCTCGCCGCGGCCGCCGTGGCGCGGTTCGGTTTCCGCGGCAGGGCCGCCTTCGTGATCATGGTCATCGCGGTGCAGATGGTGCCGCTCAACGCGCTGGTCATACCGATCTATCTCTTTCTCGACCGGGTGGGGCAGGTCGACAGCCTGGTCGGCGTCATCGCCTACTACATGGCCGTGGTGCTGCCGTTCATGATCTGGACCCTGCGCGGGTTCGTCGCCAACGTTCCCGTGGACCTCGAGGAGGCGGCGATGATCGACGGCGCCAGCCGCGTCGGCGCATTCATGCGGATCGTGTTCCCGCTGGTCGCGCCGGGGCTCGTGGCGACGGCGATCTTCGGGTTCATCCAGGCCTGGAACGAATACATCATCGCCTACGTCCTGCTGAGCACACCCAGCAAGCAGACGCTGACGATCTGGCTCGCGTCGTTCACGACCCAGCACGGAACGGACTGGGGTGGGCTCATGGCGGGGGCGACGCTGACCGCGCTCCCGGTCGTGGTGTTGTTCCTGCTCGTCCAGCGCTACGTACAGGGAGGCCTGACCGCGGGCGCGGTCAAGGGTTGATGGTGGAGTCGGTAGAACGCCTCGCCGACCGCTGCTTGCTGCCCGGTTTCGCCGGCACCCAGGCCCCCGCGTGGGTGCTGCGGCGTGCCGCGGCGGGACTCGGCGGTGTGTGCCTGTACGCACGCAACGTGGCCTCGACAGCGCAGCTGGCCGCGCTGAACGCCCGCCTGCACGCCGAGAATCCCGGACTCGTCATCGCGATCGACGAGGAGGGGGGCGACGTCACCCGCCTGGAGGCGGCGACAGGCAGCTCGTACCCCGGCAATCTCGCGCTCGGCGCCGTGGACGACATCGCCCTCACCCGCTCGGTCGCCCGCTCCATGGGCGCGGACCTTGCCGGCGCCGGCATCGACCTCGACCTCGCGCCGGTCGCCGACGTGAACAGCAACCCGATCAATCCCGTCATCGGCGTGCGAGCGTTCGGCGCCGAGCCCGCGCTGGTCGCGCGACAGACGGCGGCCTGGATCGGGGGGCTGCAGGATGCCGGGGTCGCCGCCTGCGCCAAGCATTTTCCGGGCCACGGCGCCACGTCGCTGGATTCGCACCTCGACCTTCCGGTCGTCGACGAGGACCCGCACGACGGAGCGCTCGAGCCGTTTCGGGCCGCGATCGCGGCGGGGGTGAGGGCCGTGATGAGCGCGCACATCGTGGTTTCCTCCATCGACGCCGTGCCGGCGACCATCAGCCCGAAAGTCATGACCGGGATCCTTCGTTCCGAGCTTGGGTTCGCGGGCCTCGCCGTCAGCGATGGGCTCGAGATGCGCGCGATCGCGGACGGGGTCGGCATCGTGGAGGGCGCCGTCCTCGCGCTGGCCGCGGGCTGCGACCTGCTGTGCATCGGCGGCGGGCTCGCCGGCGAGGACATCACCATCGACCTGCGCGACGCGATCGTGGCCGCGGTCAAGGCCGGCCGCCTGAGCGAAGTGCGCCTGGCGGAGGCCGCCGCGCGCGTGGACGGCCTTGCGGCATGGCGCTCGGCGCAGGCATCGACCGCGATTCGCGACCCCGGGATCGGGCTTGCCGCCGCGCGGCGCGCCCTGCACGCGGAAGGATCGGTGCGCATCGACGTCAAACCCGTCGTCGTGCAGCTCTCCTCCTCGCCGTCGCAGGCCGCGGGCGTGGTGCCCTGGGGAGTGGCCGCGCCGCTTGCCGACGGCGGCGCTCGCATCACCGCGATCGAGCTCGATCGAGCCCCGTCCAGCCTGGACGGCGTCCTGGGCGAGGCGTCCGGGCGCAGCCTCGTGCTCGTCGTGAGGAACCTCCACCGCCATCCATGGATGGCTGCCCTGGTCGAGGCTGTGCTTGCTCGGCGTCCCGACGCGATCCTCATCGAGATGGGGCTGCCGGCATGCCGGCCCGCTGCGGCCGCCGCTTATGTTGCCACCCATGGCGCCGCGCGCGTCAATGGCGTCGCCGCCGCCGAGGTCCTGCTGGGCACATGAGCGAGACCGCACACCCGAGCGCCGAAGTCCTGGACGCGCTGACGACCAGGGAGCTGCTCGAGATCATGCACCGCGAAGATCTTCGCGCGGTCGAATCGGTGCAGGCGGCCTTGCCGGCGATAGCGGAGGCGGTCGAGCAGATTTCCGCGCGCCTGCGTTCGGGCGGCCGCCTTCACTACTTCGGCGCCGGCACGAGCGGGCGTCTGGCGACCCTCGACGCGGCCGAGTGCCCGACCACGTTCGGCGTCGCGCCGGACCTCGTTCAGGCGCATGCCGCCGGCGATGGCGTGGCCGAGGACGACCACGGCCAGGGCACAGACGACTCGCGGCGCGCGAGCCTCGGGCCGCGCGACGTCGCCGTCGGCGTGAGCGCGAGCGGGCGCACCGCGTATGTGCTGGCAGCCGTCGCCGAGGCACGCCGCGCGGGGGCGCTGGTGGTGGGGTTGAGCTGTGCCCCGGGATCGCCTCTCGGCGCCGCGGCCGACATCGCCATCGAGGTCGATTCCGGCCCCGAGGTCGTCGCCGGCTCGACGCGGCTCAAGGCCGGGACGGCGCAGAAGGTGATCCTCAACATGATCAGCACCGGCGTGTTCACGCGGCTCGGCCACACCTATCGCGGCCGCATGGTCGACGTCGTCGCCGCCAACGAGAAGCTGCGCGGCCGCGCGGCCCGCATGGTGCGCGAGCTGACAGGCTGCTCGGACGACCGCGTGGACGCCGCCCTTCACGACGCCGGCGGCAGCGCCAAGCTCGCCATCATGATGCTGCGCACCGGCATCGACGCAGCCGGCGCCAGCGCTCGGCTGTCGGCGGCGCACGGCGACCTCGCGGTTGCGCTCGGCGAGAAGGGCGGCGCGTGAGAACGCTGTTCCGCGGACCAGTGCACGGCGTGGATGGCGCCGACGGCGTGCTGGTCGAGGATGGCGTCATCACCTGGGTGGGGACCGGCAGCCCGCCCGAGCGGCCGGACGACGAGGTGACCGCCGGTCCGGGCGATCTCATCGCCCCTGGCTTCATCGACCTCCAGGTCAACGGCTTCCATCACCACGACGCGGCCGGCGGGCTGGAGGAGATCGCCGCCATATCGGAGCTGCTGCCGTCGACCGGCGTCACGGCCTTTCTGCCGACTCTCATCTCGGCCCCCGTCGACGTCGGAGCGCAGTTCGCGGCGTCGGCCGCCGCCGCAGAGTCGCGCGGCGCGCGGGTGCTCGGAGCCCACATCGAGGGTCCGTTCATCAGCCCGTCGTTCCGCGGAGCGCATGAGCGCACGTGCCTGGCCGAACCCACGCCGGCGAGCGTGGAGGTGATCGCGCTCGCGCGGCCGCGCCTGGTGACATTGGCGCCTGAGCTGCCTGGTGCACTCGATGCCATCGCACGCCTTGCGGGAGCCGGCATCGTCGTCAGCGCCGGGCACACGGGCGCCGACTTCGAGCAGGGCCGCCGCGCCATCGCCGCCGGGGTCAGATTTGGGACTCACATCTACAACGCGATGCCGCCCGTCCACCACCGTCGTCCCGGCATCGCCCTGGCGCTCCTCCTCGATCCACGCGTTTCCGTCGGCCTCATCGCCGACGGCGAGCACGTCCACCCCGCGGTGTGCGCGCAGCTGGTGCGCGTCAAGGACCGGATGCGAATCGCGCTCACCACGGACCAGACCGCGGCGGCGGGCGCCCCGCCCGGCCGGTACAGCCTCACGGGGAGGACGGTGATCAGCGACGGGACGGTCGTGCGCCTCGAGGACGGGACGCTCGCCGGCAGTGCCGCGACCATGGACGACCTCGTCCGGCGGATGGCTGCGATCCCGGGCGTGGACCCGGCGAGCGCGATTGCGATGGCGTCGGCTGTGCCTGCCCGCGTGCTCGGCGAGCATGGGCTGGGCCGTATCCGTGCCGGCGCCCACGCGGACCTCGTGCTGCTGGACTCCGATCTCGGCGTGCGCTTGACCATGGTCGGCGGCGAGGTCATGTTCCGAAAGTGAGCCGCTTCCACGACGAGATCCTGGAGCAACCTGAGGTCGCGGCGAGGCTGCTCGGCGAGAGCAGGGCGGCGATCGAGGCGATCGGCGCGCGGTACCGCGAGACGCGGCCGCGCGGTTTCGTCATCGTCGCGAGGGGAAGCTCGGACCACGCCGCCCTCTACGCGAAATATCTCTTCGGGCGGCGCAACCGGGCGCTGGTCTCGCTTGCCGCGCCGTCGCTGTTCACGCGGTACGCAAGCCCGCCCTCACTCGAGGGCCAGTGCGTGATCGGCATCTCCCAGTCCGGCGCCGCGCCGGACGTGATCGCGGTGATCGAGGAGGCGGTGCGGCAGGGAGCCATGACCGTCGCCATCACCAACGACGCGAACTCGAACCTTGGGCGTGTCGCCGGGCTTGTCCTGCCCCTGCTCGCCGGGCCCGAGAAGAGCGTGCCGGCATCGAAAACCTACACCGCGAGCCTCCTTGCGCTCGCGCTCATGTCCGAGTCGTTCGAACACGACAATGCGTTCGCAAGCGCGCTGGCACGTGTTCCGTCGAGCATCGCCGGCGCATTGAACGTGGAGGCGGAAGTGGACAGGCTCGTGCCGGCGCTGGCCGGCCCGCGCGCGATCGTGCTCGGGCGCGGCTTCAACTTCTCGACCGCCGAGGAGATCGCGCTGAAGCTGACCGAGACGAGCTACCTGCTCGCGCGGGCGTTTTCGATCGCCGATTTCGAGCACGGCCCGATCGCTGTCGTGGAGCCAGGCTTCCCCGTGCTTCTGGTCGGCGGCGGCGGCTCGGTGGAGGCAGACCTCGAGTCGATCGCCGCCCGCCTGCTGGACTACGGTTGCCACCTGGTTGGCCTTTTCGACGGTGTGCGCACGCCGAGCGGTGTCGAGGCCGCGGTTGCTCACGACTCGGGATTGCCGGAAGAGCTCACGCCGCTGACGCTGGTGGTGCTGGGCCAGCTGCTGGCGCACCGCGTCGCCGTCGCGCGAGGCGTCGACCCCGATCAGCCTCGCGCCCTGCACAAGATCACCCGCACCTGGTGAAATCGAGCACACTGCTCGGCCTCGACATCGGGGGCTCGTCGAGCCGAGCCCGGTTGGTCGAGGACGGCCGCATCGTCGCCGAGGCCGAGGGTCCTGGCGCCAACGTCGCCGCGCTGCGGCCGCGCGTGGTCGAGAGCCGCCTCCGCGCCCTGCTTGCCGGCATGGGCGGCATCCGCCCCGTCGCGTGCTGCGCGGGCTCCGCCGGCGCTGAGGTGCCGGCGGGTCGCCGCAGGCTCGAAATGCTCCTGGCCGGGCTTCTTCCCGGTTGCGCGATCACGGTCGTCCACGACGCAAGGCTCGTCCTGGCGGCCGCGGGGCTCGAATCCGGCATCGCGCTCATCAGCGGCACGGGCTCGGTGGCGTACGGTCGCGACCGCGACGGGCGCGAGGCGCGGGCCGGTGGCTGGGGCTGGCTGGTCGGTGACGACGGCAGCGGTGCCTGGCTCGCACGCGAGGCCGCGCGCGAGCTGATGCGACGCTCCGACGCCGGCGAGGCGTTGGGCCCGCTGGGTGAGGCCCTGCTCGAGGCGAGCGGCGCGCGAGGAACCGCCGACCTGATCGGCAAGCTTCATCGGATGACAGAGCCCCGTGAATGGGCTGTGCTTGCGGGCGTCGTTTTCGAAGCCGCGGAGCTCGACGCGGGCGCGGAGGCCCTGGTCGAGCACGCGGCCGACGCCCTCGCCGGGCTCGTTGGTGTCGTCCGCAAGCGAGTCTCCGTGGATGGCCCGGTGGTGCTCGCCGGCGGTCAGCTCCTGAACCAGCCGCGGCTCGAGCTGGCCGTGCGCGGGCGGCTCGGGGCGGCGACGAGGCTGGAGGAACCGCCGGTGGCCGGAGCGGTGAGGCTGGCGGAGCTCAGCCTGCCGGCGGCCTAGCCAGCTCGCTGCGGACGATCGCCAGGTTGTCCCGCCAGATGGCGTCGGGGACGGGAGGCAGGATGTCGTCCCAGACCGCGGCGAAGCTGCCGATCAGCTGCGGGAACCTCGCCGGCCGCGCGATGAACCACCAGTGCAGGTGCTCCGACCCGTCACCCCAGCGGCATACGTGGACCCGCCCGACCCCCTCGACGCGCCGCACCGCCCGCTCGATGCGCGAGATCATCGTGCCGAGCTCGGCGGCGAGCTCGTCCGGCAGGTCCCCCGGGTCGGCGAAATGCGCGCGCGGTTCGAGAAAGAGGATCACGGGCAGGCCCGTCGGCCTGTCGGTGGAATGCACGCGCCAACTCTGGTTCGTCCAGAGATGATCGGCATCCGTGGCGGAGCACGCCCGGCAGTCGACGCCGCCCGCGCCCGTGCGCGGGACCTCTACGTCGACGGGCGGCCGCAGTGCGCGGGGGCGCATGTCGCCGTCGAACGGGAAGGTTTCCCATTCGTTCACCGGCGGCATCCTCAGAGCGTTCACCACGCGCGCATAGAAATCCTCAGCCGTCTCGGGCATGGAGCCATGCTACTTTGGCCGTCCGTGGATTGGCCGGCATCCTTTTATGACATGCGGCGGGGAGTCGGTTGCCCCGTCTGCGCCGAGGGCCGTCCCGACCACACGCGCCACGGCACCAGGATTCTCTCGGGCCGCACGGCCGACGCGTACCTCACGAGCGCCTCCATCCAGCGCGGCTACACGGTCGTGTTCTGGCGCGGGCGGCATGTGGCCGAGCCGACCGAGCTCGCGCCCGATGAGGCCGCGGCCTACTGGGCCGAGGTGCTCGAGGTCGCGCGTGCGATCGAGACCCACATGCGGCCGGTGAAGACGAACTACAACGTGCTCGGCAACTCGGTCCCGCACCTGCACACGCACATCATTCCGCGCTATGCAGACGACCCACGCCCCGGCTGGCCGTTCCCGTTCCCGGAGACCGACCCGCCTCCCTTCGAGGAAGGCCTCTTTCGTGCGGACGTGGAAGCCCTTCGGCGGCTCCTCGCCCCCTCAGACGAATAGCGGCTCGGCTCGCGATCGGTCCATGAGAGCGGTCATCTCGGCGTCGCCAGGGCGCTTCTCGAAGCGCTCGGCGGCCTCGAGCACCCCGGGCAGGAGGTCGATGTCGCCGGCCGTGTTGAGGAAGACGCCGGGCCGGCCGAGCACCCACCATACGGCGAGGTCGATATCCGCCTGTGAGTCGAGCGGCTGATACCAGGTGGTGTGCGTGTGTTCACGGCCGAGCCACGGCCTGGCCGCGATCGACTTGATCGTCTGCACCGCCACGTTGCGCTCGGCGCAGGTCCGCGCCAGCGCCTCGAAATTCTCGGCGTAGTACGGCAGCTGCATGGTCACGAAGTTGTATGGCAGCAGGACCGAGTCGAAGTCGAACCTGGCCAGCGAGCGCCGATGGTTCGCCGCGATCTGAGCGCCGTGTCCGGTCACCCCGATCCATCTCACCAGCCCCTCGTCGCGCGCTTCCACGGCAGCCTCGATGACGCCGCCGGGGCTGAGCGCGGTGTCCCAGTCGATGGGATCGGCGAGGTTGTGCAGCTGCCATAGGTCCACGTGGTCGACGCCGAGGCGGTCGAGCGATCGGTGCAGCTCCTCGCGTGCGCCGGCGGCCCTGCGCTCGCCGGTCTTGGTGGCGAGGAAGAAGCGTCCCGGCTCGCGTTTCAGCCAGGGTGCGATGCGCAGCTCCGAGTCCCCGTAGCCGGCGGCGGTGTCGATGTGGTTGACGCCGTGGCGGAGGAGCACCTCCAGCGTACGGTCGGCGGCGGCCTGCGTCACGCTCGAAAGCGACGCCGCGCCGAAGATCATCCGGCTGCTCCGGTGGCCGCTCCGCCCGAACTCGTCCTGGGCGATCGGCACTTTTAGAGGATCGCTTTGCCTGTCGGGCCGTCGAACAGGTGCAGGCGGCGCATGTCGACGCCGAGCCGCACTCGGTCGCCCGGGCTCACCTTGAGGTTGGGGTCGACCCGCGCCGTGATCGCATCGCCGCCCACGGTGCCGTAGACGAACTGATCGGCCCCGAGCACCTCGGTGACCTCGACCTTCAGGTCGAGCCCGGAATGGCCGTCGCGCGGATGCTCCGTCAGCGCCTCGGGCCGGATGCCCAGCACCCCTTTCTCGACGCCCGCCGCGGTCGGCAGCTCGATGTCGAAGCCCGACGCCTTGGCGGTTGTGCCCTGCAGGGTGACCGGGATGAAGTTCATCGTCGGGCTGCCGATGAAGCCCGCGACGTACATGTTGGCCGGGTTGTCGTAGATCTCGCGCGGCGGCGCCACCTGCTGCAGCACGCCGTCCTTCATCACCGCGATGCGGTCGCCCATCGTCATGGCTTCGACCTGGTCGTGGGTCACGTAGATGAAGGTCGCGTGCAGCGCGTGGTGCTGCTTCTGGAGCTCGATTCGCGTCTGCACGCGCAGCTTGGCGTCCAGGTTGGAAAGGGGCTCGTCGAGGAGGAAGGCCTGCGGCTCGCGCACGATCGCCCGACCGAGGGCGACCCGCTGCCGCTGGCCGCCTGACAGCTGGCGTGGCTTGCGCTTCAGCAGCGGGCCGAGCTCGAGGATGTCGGCGGCGGTGGTAACACGTCGATCGATGTCCCCCTTGGGCGTGCCCCGCATGCGCAGGCCGAACGCAAGGTTGTCGTACACGGTCATGTGGGGATAGAGCGCGTAGGACTGGAACACCATGGCGATGTCTCGATCGCGAGGCGGCATGTCGTTCACGATCTTGTCGCCGATCTTGATCTCGCCCTCGCTCACCTCCTCCAGGCCTGCGAGCATGCGCAGGGCGGTCGACTTTCCGCACCCGGACGGGCCCACCAGGACCATGAACTCGGTGTCCTTGATCTCCAGGTTGAAATCGTTGACGGCGAGGGTTCCGCCGGCGAACCGCTTGGTCACATGCTCGTAGCTGACTGATGCCATTTGCCCTACATCCTAATTCATGTTTTTCGCGCTGCCCGTCGGAGTTGGGCCGCGGTGTCCTCGGGGCGCGTGTCGTTCACGAACGTGCCCGCACCGAGCTCGACCCCCGCGAGGTACTTGAGGCGGTCGCCGCGGCGGTGCGGCGGATAGAACTCGAAGTGGAGATGGGCCTCGGGCCATTCCCGGCCGTCGGTCGGCGCCTGGTGGACCGCCATGACGTAAGGCGTGGAGAATCCGAAATGGCGGTCGTACGTTCCGGTCAAGCCGGACAGCGCATTCGCCAGGTCCGACCGCTCCCCATCGTCGAGGTCCGCGATCGACGCGACATGCCGGCGGGGGTAGAGGTGCACCTCGTAAGGCCAGCGGGCCGACCTGGGCACGAAGGCGGCCATCGAGCCCTCGCTCATCACAATTCGTGGACCCGACTCCTCGAGCGCGAGCTGGGTGCAGTGGAGGCATCGGCCGCGGCCGGCGAGGTGCTGACGCGAGGCGTCGAGCTCCGCCTTCGCGAAAGGCGGGACGAACGGCAGCGCGTAGATCTGGCCGTGCGGATGGTGGAGCGTGACCCCGACCTCCTCGCCCTTGTTCTCGAAGATGTACACGTAGGCGACCTCGGCGCGCGACCCGAGCTCGCAGTAGCGGTCGGCCCACACGTCGACCAGCAGACGCACCCGCTCGGCCGGGAGCTGGGCCAGCGTGAGGTCGTGCTCCGGCGTGTAGACGACGACCTCGCAGCCGGTCGTCGGAGGACGCACAGGCCGGCCGTCGCGCCGGTCGGGCCCGAACGCCGGGAACCGGTTCTCGAACACGACGATCTCGAAAGTCTCGAGCGGGACCTCCGAGGCGCCGCCCGTCCCCGTCGGGCACAGCGGGCAGAACTCGGTGGGGAGGAAGGTGCGGTCGTTGCGCTCGGTCGCATACGCGACCCATTCCGTGCGCAACGGATCGAACCGCAGCTCAGGCATGTGCCGGCCGCCCAGGCGCGCCGTGCGCGTACGCGAGCAGGTACCTTCCGTCGGGGAGCTCGAGATCTTCTCGGGTCAGCGTCCGGGGCTGGGCGCCTTTCACTGGGCGGCGTGCAGCCGGTCGCGCGGGCTGCCGGTCAGGCCGTCGCGCGCTTGGTCTCGCCATACCCATCCGCGATGGCGACACGCACATCCACCCCGGCCCCACGAATGGCGTCCAGCTCTGCCGAGCTCGCGCTCGAGTCCGTGATGAGCGTATGCACCCTTGCGGCGGGGACCGTCTGGCACATGGTCTCCTGGCCGATCTTGGTGTGGTCCGCAAGCACGACCACGTGTTGGGCGGCGCCCGCCAGGGAACGATCGGTCGCGGCCACGACCGGGCTCGGGGTGCTGAGGCCGCGGTCGGCTGTGAAGCCGTTTCCGGAGATGAAAGCCTGCGATGCGCGCAGCGCCCGCACCGACTCTTCGGTGGCAGGCCCGACCAGGGCGTGGATGGAGCGCCGCAGGGTGCCGCCGGTGAGGATCACCTCCACCCGCGGCGCCTCCATGAGCGCCTGAGCCACCAGCAGGGAGTTGGTGACCACCGTCAGCTCGGGGCAGTGCACGAGCAGCCGCGCGAGGGCGAGCGTCGTGGTCCCCGGCCCCAGGACGATCGAGTCGCCGGGACGCACCATCTCCATCGCCAGCCGCGCGATCGCCGCCTTCTCGCCCGCCGCCTGGCGGGCTTTCTCCGAGTAGCTCGGCTCGTGGCCGAGGCCGGCGGGCCGGATGGCTCCGCCGTGCGTCCGCACCAGCAGCCCGTCCCTCGCCATCGCCCGCAGGTCGCGGCGCAGCGTGATCTCGGTCGTGCCGAGCGCCTCGGCCATCTCGGCCACGGAGACAACGCCCCTGGTGCGGACGCTCTCCGCGATGAGCCGCCGGCGCTCGACCGCAAGCATTTCGCCAGATGGTACGTCATTGATCATCTTTGATCAATAGCGAGCAGAAGCGAAACTCGCCGGTTGACAAAATTGACCGAATCTGTAACCTTCCGATAGGCAACACTGATGCAGTCCATCCGTCACGAGCGGACGCTCCCGGTCTGAGAGGAGGAGTTCTATGGGTGATTCACGGGAAGCCAAAAGGGTCCGGAACCGGCTGGCGCTGCCTTACACGGGCGCTGAGCTGCCGATGAACCTGGACCTGTCGCGACGCGACGTCCTGAAGATCGCGGGCTATGGGAGCCTGGCGGCCTTCATCGCCGCCTGCGGCGGCGGCGGCACCTCGAACAACACCGGCATCACCGCGACCGGCGGCTCGATGTCACTCGGGAGCTACAACACCGACCCCAACTCCAAGAAGGGGACGGATGCCATCGTCTCCGCCTTCACCGCCGCCAACGGCGGCACCAAGGTCAAGGTCAACACCGTCGACCACGGCACCTTCCAGAACCAGATCAGCTCCTATCTCCAGGGCACGCCCGAAGACGCGTTCACCTGGTTCTCCGGCCACCGCATGCGGTTCTTCGCCGACAAGGGGCTGGCGACGCCGATCGACGATGTCTGGGACGCGGTCAAGTCGAACTACACCGAGGGGTTCGCGGCGTCAGTCAAGGGCAACGACGGCAAGGCATACGCCGTCCCCACCGACTACTACCCGTGGGCGGTCTTCTACCGAAAGGACGTCTGGTCCCAGCATGGCTACCAGGTGCCGACCACGTGGGATGCGTTGAAGACCCTGTCCGCGCAGATGAAAAAGGACGGCCTGATCCCCATCGCCTTCGCCGACAAGGACGGATGGCCGGCCCAGGGCACGTTCGACATCATCAACCTCCGCCTCAACGGCTACGACTTCCACACGGAGCTGCTCACCGGCAAGCAGAAGTGGACCGACGCCAGGGTCACCGCGGTCTACAAGAAGTGGAGCGAGATCACGCAGTACTACTCCCCGGCGTTCGCGGGCCTCACCTGGGAGCAGGGCGCGGACCAGCTGCTGCGCAAGCAGGCAGGCATGTACCTGCTCGGCCTGTTCGTCTCTGATGAGTTCAAGGCCAGCGGCAGCCAGGCCGACCTCGACCAGCTCGATTTCTTCCCGTTCCCGGACATGGGCACCCAGTACGACGCCGAGAAGGCGCTGGACGCGCCGATCGACGTCTTCATGCTCACCAAGAAGTCGCCGACGCTGCAGGCCGACCTCGGCCAGGCCAAGGCCTTCCTCGAGTTCGTGGCCAAGGGCTCGACGCAGGTGCTCTACTGGCAGAACGCACCGGGCTCCATCCCCACGGCCAACGACGCCGACACGAGCACGTACCCGGCGCTGACCAAGAAGGCGGTTCAGATCGTCAGCCAGGCCAAGAAGATCACGCAGTACTTCGACCGCGACTCGCGCCCGGACTACTCTGGGCCGAACGGAATGCAGGGCTTCCTGCTCAAATTCCTCGCCAACCCGAAGCAGGACACGACCAGCCTGCAGGGCCAGATGCAGGCGTTCTGGGACTCACTGCCCCCCGAGTAAAGCGGACATATGATCTGAGCCGTGGCCAACACCACGACGAGCCCAGCCCCCGCCCGGACGCAGAAAGCGCCCGAGGCGGGGGCACTCGTAACCCGGCGCAAGCGGCGGTACACACTTCTGACCCGCCACGACAAGATCCTCATCGCCCTCATGGTCGGCGTGCCGCTTACCCTCGACCTCCTCCTGGTCTGGGGCCCGACCCTGGCATCGGTCGGGTTTTCGTTCACCAATTGGCAGAACATCGGTCCGATCACGGGCAAGAACTTCGTCGGCTTCAAGAACTACCAGTTCATGTTCTCCGGCTACACGCTGTTCTGGCCGGCGTTCACACACAACCTGATCTGGCTCGCGTGGCTCACCCTGATCGCCACGCCGCTGGGCATGTTCTTCGCCGTGCTGCTCGACCGAGACATGCGCGGCACCCGCATCTACCAGAGCGTGTTCTTTCTGCCGGTGGTGTTGTCTCTCGTGGTGGTCGGCTTCATTTGGGATCTGCAGTTCGCCCCCACCGACGGCTTCATCAACAATGCTCTCGGGACCGCCAAGTCGAGCAACTTGATCGACTGGCTGGGCAACCCGAGGATCAACCTGTTCTCGATCCTGATCGCCACCAGCTGGCGGCACGTGGGCTACATCATGATTCTCTACCTGGCCGGGCTGAAGAGCGTCGACCCGTCGCTGCGCGAGGCGGCGAGGGTGGATGGCGCCACCGAGGTCCAGACGTTCTTCCGCGTCGTCCTGCCGGTGATGGCACCGATCAACGTCATCATCGTCGTCGTCACGGCCATCGAGGCGCTGCGCGCGTTCGACATCGCGTTCATCATCAACCAGGGCAAGAACGGGCTCGAGCTGCTCTCGATCCTCATCTACAACAACAGCATCAGTGAGGCCAGCCTCGTCGGGTTTGGCTCGGCGATCGCGGTCATCCTCCTTCTCATCTCGCTGGTGCCGATCGTCGCCTTCCTGTCGCGTGTGATGAGGACGCTCGCATGAGCACGATCGCCGCCACCACACCCCGAACCGTCGTCCGCGCGGCAAGCGTGCACATCAAGCCCGCCCGCGTGATCCTCCATGCGTTCCTGATCGCGATGGTCGCGCTGTGGCTGTTCCCGCTGTTCTGGGCGATATTTGCATCCCTACGTCTATACGGCGACACGGTCCTGCACGGCTACCTCTCCTGGCCCGTCAACGGGTTGAGCTTCACCAACTATCAGACCGTCTGGACGCAGGCGGAGATCCCGTACTACTACCTCAACACCCTGGTGATCGTCATCCCTGGTGTCATCTTCACGCTCCTGCTGGCGTCGATGGTCGCGTTCTGCTGCACCCAGTTCAGCTGGCGGTTCAACCTCATCGTGCTGATGCTCTTCACGGCCGGCAACCTGCTGCCGCCGCAGGTCATCATCGTGCCGCTCTACTGGGTCTACCTCAACACGCCGATCGCGAATCTCGGCTCGATAGACATCGGCAACTTCTCGTTCGCCCTGTTCAGCGACAACAACCTCCTGTACGACCAGTACATCGGCATCATCCTCATCCACGTTGTCTTCCAGACCGGGTTCGCGACCTTCGTGCTGAGCAATTACATGAAGACGATCACCAAGGAGATCACCGAGTCAGCGCTCGTCGACGGCGCCAACGTGTTCCGGATCTGGTGGAGCGTGATCCTCCCGCTGTGCCGGCCGGCGCTCGCCGCGATGGCCACGCTCCTGTTCACCTTCATGTACAACGACTTCTTCTGGGCGTTGGTGCTGCTGAGCCATGGCAACAAGCGGCCGATCACGAGCGCACTCAACAACCTGCAGGGAGAATTCCTGATCAACAACAACCTGATCGCCGCCGGGGCGCTGCTCGCATGCCTCCCGCCGATCATCGTGTACATCCTCCTGCAGAAGCAGTTCGTCGCCGGCCTGACGCTCGGATCCACAAAAGGCTGAGCACGAACCAGACCGGCGGCGTGATGCATGGAGGGCCGCTCCTCGGCCCCAGGCTGCCGCACATCGCCTACGGCGGCGACTACAACCCGGACCAGTGGCCGGAGTCGGTGTGGGAGGAGGACGTCCGGCTGATGCAGGAGGCCGGGGTCAACCTCGTTTCCCTGGGCATCTTCGCCTGGTCGCGCCTGGAGCCCGAAGCGGCCAGGTATGAGTTCGACTGGCTGGATCGGGTCATGGATCTGCTGCACGCGGGAGGCATTGCCGTCGACCTGGCCACCGCGACGGCGTCGCCGCCGCCATGGCTGTCGCACAAGCATCCCGAGATGCTCCCGGTGCTCGCGGACGGGGTCAGGCTGTGGCACGGCGCCCGGCAGCACTACTGCCCGAGCAGCCCCGTCTATCGCTTTGCCGCGGAGCATCTCGTCGAGGCGATGGCCGAGCGCTATGCCGAGCACCCCGCGCTGGCGATGTGGCACGTGGGCAACGAGTTCGGCTGCCATGTGCCCGCGTGCTACTGCGACGTCTCGGCGCGGGCGTTCCGCGAATGGCTGCAGCAGCGGTATGGGGAGCTCGAGGACTTGAACCGCGCCTGGGGAACCGACTTCTGGTCCCAGCGCTACTCCGACTGGGACGAGATCCTGCCGCCGCGGCGCGCGCCGACCTGGCCGAACCCCAGCCAGCAGCTGGACTTCATGCGCTTCTCATCGGACGCGCTGCTCGAGTGCTATGAGGCCGAGCACACGATCCTGCGCGAACGCACCCCGGATATATCGGTCACGACCAACTTCATGCGTTTCTTCAAGCCGCTCGACTACTGGAAGTGGGCGGAGCGCGAGGACGTCGTCAGCGACGACGTCTACCAGGATCCGGCGGACCCCGACGCGGGCATGCGTACGGCGATGGCGGGCGACCTCGTGCGATCCCTCGGCCGCGGCCGCCCCTGGATCCTGATGGAGCAGACCACCAACCGCGTCAACTGGCGCGAGGTCAACGTGCCCAAGGCGCCGGGGCAGATGCGCCTGTGGAGCTACCAGGCCCTCGCCCACGGCGCCGACGGCGTGATGTTCTTCCAGTGGCGGCAGTCGCGGGCAGGCGCCGAGAAGTTCCACAGCGCGATGGTTCCTCACGGCCGCCCAGAGCACTCTCCCACCTGGCACGAGGTCGTCGAGCTCGGGCGAGAGCTGGGCCGGCTCGATTCGGTTTGCGGGACCCGCGTCAGCGCCGAGGTGGCCGTCTTGCACGACTGGGAGTCGTGGTGGGCGCTGGAGCTGCCCTCGAAGCCGTCCACCCGCGTGCGCCACGTCGAGCAGCTGGAGTCGTATTACCGGCACCTCTTCGACGCCAACCTGACCGCCGACTTCGCGCGTCCCGGCGACGACCTCTCCTCTTACAAGCTGGTGCTCGCCCCGAGCGTTTACCTCGTCGGCGACGAGGCCGCGGAAAATATCGCCTCGTTCGTGAACGCGGGCGGAACCCTCGTGATGTCGTTCTTCAGCGGCATCGTCGACCCCTTCGAGCATATCCGGCTCGGCGGCTATCCCCAGCCGTTTCGGCGAATGCTTGGGCTCGAGGTGGTCGACTGGCTGCCGCTGGCGGACGGCCAGGAGGTCAAGCTCAAGTTCGCGGACGGCAGCCAATCGCGCGGCGACCTCTGGAGTGAGCTGGTCACTCCCGAGGGCGCTGAGGTGCTTGCTCGCTTCTCCGGCGCCCCGCTCGACGGCCACCCGGCAGTCACCAGCCACGCGTTCGGACAGGGGCGCGCGATCTACATCGCCACCCGGCCCGAGCCGGCTGCGATGGCGCGGATCCTGCGCGACGCGTCGGCGCATGCGGGCGTCAAGCCGGCCCTCGAGGCGCCGCCAGGCGTGTCGGCGCTGCGGCGGTCTGGGCCTCGGAGCTCGCTCCTGTTCCTCTTGAACCACCGCGACGTGCATGTCGAGGTGCCGGTCGCCGATCCCGGCGTCAACCTGGTGGATGGCAGCGAGGTCCACCGAGGGCTGCTGCGCCTCGGGCCTCGCGGCGTGGCCGTCATCAGGGAGGGCTGGTAGCGCCGGCGACGAGTTTGGAAACGTCGCAGGTCGGGCACGAAATCATTCGATGCCGATGAGCGAGGCCGAGGTCGTGATTTGCCCCAGGTGCGGACAGAAAACCAGGATTCGGGCCGCCGCGGAAGGGGCTCCGCATTGCGCGAAATGCGGCGAGCCGCTGCCGTGGCTGACCGACTCGAGCACATCGGAGTTCAATGCGATCGTCGAAAAGAGCCCGCTCCCGGTGCTGATCGACTTCTGGGCCCCGTGGTGCGGGCCTTGCCGCATCGTCGCGCCGGCGGTCGAGCGGCTGTCGCACGAGCTGGCGGGCAAGCTCAAGGCCGTCAAGGTCAATACCGACGAGGAGCCCGGGCTGCAGGAGAGGTTCGGCATCCGCGGCATCCCGACCCTGGTCTTGATGGACGGCGCGAAAGAGCGTGATCGCGTGACCGGGGCCATGAACGTGGATGCGCTGCGCCGCTGGGTCGAGCCGCGCCTCCCGGTGCGTTCGAGAGATCAGGGAAAGGTCAGGGAGTAGCCCTGCCCGCGCCGGCTGACCAGCCGGCACGGCGGGTGCACGGGCTCGAGCTTCCGCCGAAGCCTGCGCACGTAGATACGCACCTGCTCCGGCCCGTGCTTTCCGGTCTGCCAGCCCAGGCGCAGGATGTCGTGCGCGCCGAGGTAGCGGTTGGAATGGCTGAGGAGGATCAGGAGCAGTGCCCACTCGCGGCGGGTGAAGTCGACGTGGCGGTCCTCGAGCGAGAGGCGGCGTTCGCCGCCGTCGAAAACCATTCCGTGCGTCTCCACGTGGGTGTCAGGCGGCACCATCGGGGCGGGGTTCTTGCGCAGCGCGGCGCGGATCGATCCGACCAGCACGCCGGGTACGAACGGCTTCGGCAGCCGCTGGTCGGCGCCCGACTCGAGATCGGCACGAGCCGTCCCGAGCCCTTCCGCGATGAGCACCAGGGGCGCCTCGGTGAGCATGCGCATCTCGGCGATGCGGCGCACGTGGTCTTCCGCGTCATCAGCTCCCGCGCCCCACACCACGAGCTCGAAGGGGCGTGATCCCAGCGCCGCGATGGCCGCGTCGCAGCCGTCGACAGATTCGACGTCGCACCCCGCGAGCTTCACGCAGGCGCCGATGCTCGCACGGTAGGCTTCGTCCGCCTCGATCAACAAGGCGTGGCAGCCCCCACCGGCTGACGAGTCGATTTCATGCGGCGATCGATTCCGCACAGCAGCCCCCGGCCAAGCGCGATTTGATCGACGAAAGCTCGCGTCCTTGAGCCGAGTCTAGCACCGCACCCAATTCGAAAAAGACGCAATTTTTTACGGAAGTACCGGCGCTTTTTGCTCTTTGTTTGCTCAAGCCCTGTCATAGACTCGGATTGGGGGGTGATCGATCCAATCGGGTCGATCCTGGGTCTCGGTATTCGGTCGCTGTGACCAAGGAGGTTCAAAGGCTTATGGCGTTGTCACGCTGGAGTCCGATCAACGAGCTCACCGGTCTGCACAACACGATGGACCGGCTCTTCGGAGAGATGTTCGAAAGCATCGAGACGAGCGGGATGGATGCGCCGACGTTCCGCCTGCCGGTGGACATCAAGGAGACAAAGGACGGATACGTGGTCAAGGCGCCGATCGCCGGCTTCAAGCCGGAGGACGTGGAGCTCACGTTCTCCGATGGAGTCCTGAGCATCAAGGCGACGCACGGAGAAGAGAAGAACCAGAAGGAAGGCAGCTACATCCGCCGCGAGGTGATCTTCGGCAACTACCAGCGGCAGATCGTGCTGCCGCCCGACGTGCAGGGAGAGAACATCAAGGCCGGATTCGACAATGGCCTTCTGACGGTGGACGTGCCTCGAAAGTCAAGGCCGCAGCCAAAGCGAATCGAGGTCCACAGCTCACACGGCACGAAGGAGAACGGCAAGCATCAGCTCGTCGGGTCGACCACCCAGAAGAGCTGAGGAGCGTTACCCCCTGGGGAGGCCGCGCCGGGCGCGGCCTTCTCAGCCGCTTTTGATTCGCGGCAAGTCATCGTCGAAGGAGTGAAGGATGGACAGCGCAATCGCCGTCAACTGGTGGGCCCTGGCCATTCGGGGGGTGGCGGGCATCCTGCTCGGGATCGCAGCGTTCGCGTGGACGGGCATCACGCTGGTGGTCCTGATCGCACTCTTCGCCGCGTACCTCTTCATCGATGGCGTCTTCGCGATCATCGGCGGCGCTCGCGCCCGTTCGTGGCTCCTGATTATCGAGGGCGTGGCCGGCATCGTCGTCGCCGCCCTCGCCATCCGGCTGCCCGGGCTCACGGCTTTGGCGCTCGTGTATCTCGTCGCGGCGTGGGCGATCGTCACCGGGACGATCGAGCTCTGGGCCGCCTACCTGCTTCGTCGCGTGGTCAGGAACGAGTGGCTGCTGGTCCTTGGCGGGAGCGTGTCGGTCCTCTTCGGCATGCTGCTCGCGATCAACCCACGCGCCGGCCTGGTGACGATCGTGTGGCTGTTCGGGGCCTACATGCTCGTCTTCGGCGTTCTCGCCTTCGCCCTGGCGCTCCGCCTCCGGAGCTCGGGCGGGACCCTGGTCGTGGGGTCGCCTACGTAGTCCTCAGCCGATGTGGCGGAACGGCGCCGGCACGTAGCCGGCGAGCTCCGCGAGCCACGCCGGCGACAGCTCGGCCCGGACGGCCACGTCGTCCTGCGCGAGCCACGCCAGGTGCCGCAAGGCGTGCTCGACCACCTGTTTGGTCGAGACCCCCTTCGCGGCCTCGGTCGCCGAGTTGCGCGCGAGCTCCGCGCGCGTTATCGGCACCGACTCGAGATCGAGCGCCTGGTCTTCGCCGATGACGACCAGAAAGCTCAACAGCACACCGCCGGGAGCCCGACGCCACGATGTCGAATGCACCAGGAGCGGCGGTCCAAGGAGGTTGGTCGACAGCGACCTGACGATTTCCATGGGGTCGTCCTCATCGTGTGACTCGATGTACCAGGCCTCGGGTCCGCAAGGCCCGGTGAGCTCGAGCCGCCCTCCACGCATGCGCACGACGAACACCTCCGCCTGGACGGGCCCTTCGGTGCCCCAGGGCGCGGGCACCGCAGAGCTCGCGTCCGGCGAGCGCATCTGGTTCAGGGTGCGGGCCGCGCCCTCGAGAGCACGTCCTCTTTCGTGACCCGCATGTTGTGGGACTCGCGAGCGTGCTTCTGAACCATAGGCACGAGCTCGTCCACCGTACCTCGCATGAGAAGGCCGCACGCGCACTCCACCATCAGCACGCTCACCTGTTGCTCTTTGCTCATCTGGAATAGCTCCTCGCCGGCAAGTGTACGAAGAGGTTAAGGCTCCGACATGACCAAAGCCAAACCCACGATCACGATCGAATTCTGCGTCCCTTGAGACTACCTCGCCCAGGCCGTGAGCCTGGCTGAGGAGCTTCTCGGCCGCTGGGCGCCGGTGCTCGCCGGCGTCGAGCTGAAGACCGGCAGCAAGGGCCGTTTCGAGATCCACATCGACGGCGATGAGATCTTCAGCAAAGCGAGGCTCGACCGCTTCCCGAACAAAGGTGAGGTGGTCAAGATCCTGCAGCCCAGGCTGGGGTCCCCGCCGGAATGGAGGCCGTCCCACCAGTAACCAGGTCGGGTAGCCGGGCACCGCGCTTGGCTCTTTTCTTTTTGCGAACTGATCGCAGCACCGAATCGATTTTTTTCGTAGGCTCTTTTCGCGATGCGTAGTCCAGCCGTTGCTTCGTCGGCCCCGCTCACAAGGCGGCGGGTCATCGACTACGTTCGCTGCGCCAGCTGCTTCTGTAGCTGACCGGACTTCCTGACCGGGGTCAATCCCCACCGCGCGTTCATCGCGCGCGTCGTCCCAATCGTTCGGTATCAGCACATCAAACAGCGGAGGCGCTTGCAGTTGTCGAATCTGTCCGACGGCACACCTCTCGAGAGTTTCTCGAGGAACGAGTCCATCAAGGCCGAGAGCAATCACCTGCGTGGGCTCATCAAGGAGGAATTGCTCGAAGACACGCTTGCCTTCGGCGACGACTCCGAGCAGCTGCTCAAGTTCCACGGCATCTACCAGCAGGACGATCGCGACCGCCGCAAGGAGGCGCGCGCGCGTGGGCTGGACAAGCACCACCAGCTGATGATCCGGACCCGCATCCCAGGCGGCATCGTCTCGCCGGATGCGTACATCGCCCACGACGAGATCAGCCGGCGCTGGGCCAACGGCACGCTTCGCGTCACCACCCGCCAGGATTTCCAGCTCCACGGAGTGCTGAAGGGCGACATCAAGAAATCGATCCGGGCCATCAATGACTCGCTGCTGACCACGCTGGGCGGATGCGGCGACGTCGAGCGGAACATCATGTGCTGCCCGGAGCCGGTGGCGGACGGCTTCCACGCACAGGTCCTCCGGGCCATCTCCGCGATGGTCGCCGAACTGACTCCGCGCACACGCGCGTATCACGAGATCTGGATCGATGGCGAGGTCGTGAAGACCTCGCAGCCGGAGGACGAGCCTCTTTACGGCGAACGGTACCTGCCGCGCAAGTTCAAGACCACCGTGGCGATCGAGGGCGACAACTGCGTCGACATCTACGCGCACGACCTCGCGATCGTCGCCATGAGGGGAGCTGGCGGTTCTCTGCGCGGGTTCAACGTGCTCGTCGGCGGCGGGCTGGGCCGCACGCACAACAAGCCGGAGACGTTCGTGGCGGTGGCGCTGCCGCTTGCCTTCGTCCAGCCCGAGGACATCGTGGCAGTGGCGCGCGAGGTGCTGGCCGTGCAGCGCGACTACGGCGACCGCAGCAATCGGAGGCACGCGCGTCTCAAGTACACCATCGCCGACCGCGGGCTCGACTGGTTCCGCGGCGAGGTGGAGACGCGTCTCGGCTTCGCGCTGCAGCCACCGGAGCCCCTGGCCTGGAAGCCGGTCGACGACCACCTCGGCTGGCACGAGCAGGGCGACGGCAAGCTGTATGTCGGCATCTACATCGAGAACGGGCGCATCGCGGACGTAGACGGGGTGCGCTCTCGCTCGGGGCTGCGCCGCATCGTCGACGAGCTGCGCCCGCAGGTCCGGCTGACCGCCCAGCAAAACGTGATCCTGGCGGACATCGAGCCCGCGCAGCGAACGCGCGTCGAGGAGCTGATGGCCGAGCACGGGATCGCGCCGGTCGAGTCCATCCCTCGGGCCATACGCCACGCGATGGCCTGCCCGGCCATCCCCACCTGCGGCCTCGCCGTCGCGGAGGCGGAACGTGCGCTGCCAGGCCTGGTCCGCAAGCTCGCGTCGCTGCTCGGCGAGCTGGGCCTCGGCGAAGAGCGCATCAGCTTTCGCATGAGCGGATGCCCCAACGGGTGCTCGCGCCCGTACCTCGGAGACGTCGGCTTCGTGGGCACCACCCTGGGCAAATACGACGTGATGCTCGGCGGCGATTTCGACGGCACGCGCCTCAACCGCGTCTTCGCGCCCAACGTGCCGATCACGGAGATTCCGTCACTGCTGCGCCCGCTTTTCGAGGCGTTTCGCTCCGAGCGGAGGCCCGGCGAGGGTTTTGGCGATTGGTCCGACCGGGTGGGCTTCGAGTCGCTGCGCGAAAGCGCGGTCGCGCAGAGGTCGGCATGAGCGCGTCGGCTCGCAGGGAGCTTGCCGACGGGGCGCCTCCGCTGGACGTCCTGCGCTGGGCCTATGAATCGTTTCCGCGAGTGGTCATCGTGGCCAGCTTCCAGGCCGAGTCCTCGGTCCTCATCGATCTGGCCGCGTGCATCCGGCCTGACGTACGTGTGCTGACGCTGGACACCGGCCGTCTGCCGCAGGAGACCTACGACATGATCGACCGCGTTCGCGACCGCTACGCGATCGAGGTCGAGATCGTGTCGCCCGATGCGGCGGACCTTGCCGCGATGGTCGGCGTCCACGGCGTGAACCTCTTCTACCGGTCACCGGATGAGCGCCGGTTGTGCTGCGACGTGCGCAAGTCGCGGCCGCTGGCTCGAGCCCTGGGCGGATACGACGCCTGGGTCACCGGCGTGCGCTGGGAGCAGGCGGCCACGCGTGCTCACACTCCGGTCGTCGCGCCCGACCCCCAGCACGACGGCCTGGTCAAGATCGCGCCGCTCGCCTCGTGGTCGAAAGACCAGGTGTGGGCGTACATCCGCGCGAACGACGTGCCGTATCACGCGCTGTACGAACGGGGCTACACCTCGATCGGATGCCAGCCGTGCACCCGGGCGACTGTGGCCGGCGAGGACGAGCGGGCGGGCCGGTGGTGGTGGGAGCAGGGCGAGGTCAAGGAATGCGGCCTCCACTGGACAAGACCGACGAGCTCGGAGGCTGCCTCTTGAGCAAGGTTCTCGAGCTGTCCGACAAACACTCGCTCAGCGTCGAGGCGCTGACCAAGGCCTATCCGCACGGCGATCGTCTCCTCGTCGCCTTGCAGGGCGTGAGCCTAGAGGTGAAGCGCGGGGAATTCGTGTGCGTCGTGGGCGCGTCAGGCTCAGGCAAGAGCACTCTGCTCAACCTGCTCGCCGGCCTCGAGGAGCCGACGCGCGGCCGGGCGCACGCTCACGGTCACGTAGCGCTCATATTTCAGGAGGCCGCCCTGCTGCCGTGGCTTACGGCCGCGGGCAACGTCGAGCTGGCTCTCGAGCTTCGTGGAGTCCGCAAGCCGGAGCGCTCCAGGATCGCGAACGAGCTGCTCCGCCGCGTTCACCTCGACGGTTTCGAAAGGCGGCGCCCGCACGAGCTGTCGGGTGGGATGAAGCAGCGTGTCGCCCTCGCTCGCGCCCTGGCCCAGGACGCGGACGTGCTCCTCATGGACGAGCCTTTCGCTGCTCTCGATGCCATCACGCGCGACCGGCTGCACGAGGAGCTGCTGAGGTTGTGGAGCCAGAACGGGCTGACGATCCTGTTCGTCACGCACAACGCCCGCGAGGCTGTCCGGCTTGGCGATCGCGTCCTGGTTTTCACCAGCCGGCCCGGGCGGGTCGGGCACGAGGTCGCAATCGACCTCCCTCGGCCGCGCAGCCTCGATTCGCCGGACCTCGCCGTCATCGCCGGCCACATCACGGAGAGGCTGAAGCTGGAGATGGGCATAGGTGGCTGAGCTGGCGGCGGAGCTCGAGACACGCGACCTGGCAGAGAAGGCCCCGCACCGGATCCACGCGCCTAAGTTCCGTGCCTGGTCTGGTCTGTGGCCCAAGGTGGTCGCGGTCTTGATCGCGGTCGGCGTGTGGCAGATGGCGGCGTGGTCCGGCTGGCGGCCCGCCGATGTCCTCCCGGCGCCTTTACCGGTGTTTCAGACGCTCTTCGGCGACCTCAGCCACGCTGACTTCTACGCGGGCCTGGCGATGACGCTTCGGCGCGCCGTGCTCGCCTACGGGATTGCAGTCGTCATCGGCACCCTGGTCGGCCTTCTCGTCGCCCGCTCCACCATCCTGCGCACTGCGGTCGGATCGGCCATCCTGGGGCTGCAGTCCATGCCGTCGATCGCATGGTTTCCGCTGGCGCTCCTACTCTTTCAACGAAGCGAGGCCGCGATCTTCACCGTGGTGCTGCTCGGAGCCGCTCCCTCGATCGCGAGCGGCCTTTTGAGCGGGGTCGACCACGTAGAGCCGCTTCTCATCCGGGTGGGCCGGGTGATGGGCGCGCGCGGCTTCGGGCTGTACCGTCACGTCATCCTGCCCGCAGCGCTCCCATCATTCGCGGGCGGGCTCAAGCAGGGTTGGGCCTTTGCCTGGCGCAGCCTGATGGCCGGTGAGCTGATCGTGGCCGTAGGCAGTCAGCCGTCGTTGGGACAGCAGCTGCGGGCGGCCCAGAATCTCGCGGACACATCACAGCTCGTCGCCCTGATGATCGTGATCTTCATCATCGGCATCGCCGTCGATGCGCTGTTCGGAGCCCTCGACCGCGAGATCAGGCGACGGTGGGGACTGCTGGGGACCGAAGCATGAGCGCCGGTTTCGTCGTGTGGTTCACGGGACTCTCCGGGGCGGGGAAGTCGACGCTCGCCGTCGCGCTGGCTGCCGAGCTCGCACGGCGCGGCCGGCACACCGAGCTGCTCGATGGGGACGAGGTGCGTACGCACCTTTCGAAGGGGCTGGGCTTCTCCAAAGAGGACCGGGACACCAACATCCGGCGCATCGGTTATGTCGCGCGGCTGGTCGGCCGCAGCGGCGGGGTCGCCATCACGGCCGCGATCTCGCCCTATCGAGAGGTGCGCGACGAGGTCCGCGCGCAGACCCCGGGCTTTGTCGAGGTCTTCGTGCGCTGCCCCATCGACGTCCTGGCGGAGCGCGACACCAAGGGCCTGTACCGGAAGGCGCTTGCGGGCGAGATCGCCAACTTCACCGGCGTCAGCGATCCCTACGAAGAGCCGCTGCATCCCGAGGTGGTCTGCGACACGGCGCGCGAGACCCCGGCCGAATCGCTCGCGAAGATCGTCGACAAGCTCGAGCGCCTGGGGCATCTGCCCAGGCGGGTCGTCGAGCGCCTGCCCCAGGACGATGAGCTGCAGTCATTGCGTGCCGAAGCTCGCACGCTGCCGCGCCTGGAGGTCGGCCAGCGCGAGCTTTCGGACCTCTTCATGCTCGCGAGCGGTGGCCTGGCGCCTGTCGATTCGTTCATGGACGCGCCGGATTACGAGTCCGTAATCTCCACCGGACGGCTGGCCGGCGGGCAACCGTTCACGGTGCCCATCGTCTTGCGTGCGGTATCGTCGCCGGCCGCGGCCCGCATCGCCCTGTTCGCCGGCGACCAGCCGGTCGGGATCGTGCAGGTCACCGACGCATACAGGACCGACCACGACGCGGAGGCGCGCAGCGTCTACGGCACTGACGACGACGCGCACCCCGGCGTGCGCGTGCTCAAGGACTCCGGGCATTGGGCGATCGCGGGCGGCGTCGTCGCCCTCGCGCAGGCCGCATCCGGCTTCCCCGAATACGACCTCACGCCGGCGCAGGTGCGGGCGGTGAAGGCTGAACGGGGCTGGAAGACGATGGTGGGGTTCCAGACCCGCAACCCGGTCCACCGCGCCCATGAATACCTCCAGAAGGTCGCGCTGGAGATGGTGGACGGATTGCTGCTGCACCCGCTGGTCGGCGAGACCAAGAGCGACGATATTCCCGCCTCGGTGCGCATGAGCTGCTACGAGGAGCTGCTGCGCGGTTACTTCCCGCCCGAGCGGGTGCTGCTGGCCACCAACCCCGCGTGGATGCGCTATGCGGGCCCGAAGGAGGCGGTCTTTCACGCCATCGTGAGGCGGAACTACGGCTGCACGCATTTCATCGTCGGCCGCGACCATGCCGGCGTGGGCAGCTACTACGACACGTATGCGGCGCACCGCATCTTCGACGAGTACGGCCCGGACGAGCTGGGCATCGAGATCCTGCGTTTCGAGCACACCTTCTACTGCTCACGGTGCGGCGGCATGGCCTCGTCCCGAACGTGCCCGCATCCCGCGGACCAGCACCGAACGCTGAGCGGCACCGCTGTGCGCAAGCTGCTGGCCGAGGGCAAGGACCTGCCGGCCGAGTTCACGCGGCCGGAGGTCGCAAGGGTGCTCCGCGACGCCCAGGAGGAGGCGACGGCTTGAGGTATTACCCCGTCTTCCTCGACCTGGCCGGTCAGCGCTGCGTCGTGCTGGGCGGCGGGATGTTCGCCGCCGAGAAGGCGGCGGGGCTGCTGGAAGCGGGCGCGAGCGTGCGCGTGGTGTCCGGGCGATTGTGCCCGGCGCTCCAAGAGCTGTCCGACGCGCATCGAGTCGATACCGTGCGCCGCGACTACCGGCCCGGTGACCTCGCCGGCGCCCGCCTCGCCGTCGACGCCAGCGAGGACGAGTCGATCAACAGGCAAAGCTGGGCCGAGGCTGAGGCGGCCGGCATCCTCATCAACGTCGTCGACCGGCCGGCACAGTGCCGGTTCATCGCGCCCGCGATCGTCCGCCGAGACCCGCTGCTCGTCGCCATCTCGACATCCGGTGAGAGCCCCTTTCTCGCGTCGGCGCTGCGCGCGCGCCTCGAGCGCTGGCTCGGCCGAGAGTGGGGGCCGTTTGTCACCCTGGTCGGCACAGTGCGCAGGCAGCTGCGCGAGCGAGGCGTGCCCATCGCCGAGCAAACTCGCGTTTACCGAAGGATCATCAACTCCGAAACTCGCGACCTGCTGCGGCGCGGTCGTGCCGACGATGCCGCGCACATGGCGGTCGCAATCGCCCAGTCGAGCGCGAGTGGCCACGGCCGCGTGGCCCTCGTGGGCGCCGGCCCGGGCGACCCCGACCTGCTCACGTTCAAAGCTCGCGAGCTGCTCGCCGGCGCCGACTACGTGTTGCACGACGCGCTCATCGCGCCCGAGACGCTCGCGCTGTGCGGTCCGGACACACAGATCGAGGACGTGGGCAAACGCGCGGGCCTCGCCAACCCGAGCCAGGAGGCGATCACGTCTCGGCTCATCGCGCTGGCCCGCGCCGGCCACTCGGTGGTGAGGCTCAAGGGCGGCGATCCGTTCGTGTTCGGCCGCGGCGGCGAAGAGCTGGCCGGCCTCGCGAAGGCGGGTATCGATGTCGTCACCGTCCCCGGCGTGACGGCGGCGCTGGCCGCCCCGGCGGCGGCCGGCATACCGGTCACCCTCCGCGGCGTCGCCTCGTCGCTGGCGATCACGACCGCGCAGGGCGGCGGCTCGCCAGGCCGCCTGCGCGATCTCGCCCAGGCGGCGGACACGCTCGTGGTCCTGATGCCGAGGGCCAACCTGCGCGAGGTGGCGGCGGTCCTGGCGGAGGCGGTCGGCGGCTCGCGCCCTGCCGCGGTGATCAGCAATGCCACGCTTGCGAACCAGAAGAGCGTGTCGGGCCCGCTCGAGCGGATCGCCCGTCTTGCCGAGGGGGCCTCGATCGGCACCCCCGCGACCCTGGTCGTCGGCGACGTGGTCGCCGCCGCACCCGCACTGGCGGTGCTGCCAAACTCGTCTATTGACGGTGGGTTCGGCTAGACCGCTCCGGCTGGGGACCCGTGGGTCCCGACTGGCCCTGCTGCAGAGCCGGCTCGTGGCCGCGCGCCTGCGATCGGCGGGGGTGCCGGTGGAGATGAAGACGATCGTCTCCGACGGCGACCTGAGGGCGCCTGACGCCCCGATCGGCGAAGGCATCTTCGTCACCGCGCTCGAGCGCGCGCTGGTCGCGGGCGACATCGACCTCGCCGTGCACAGCGCCAAAGACCTGCCGCTCGAGGAGGACCCGGAGCTCGTGATCGCCGCCTACCCGGAACGCGCCGATGCGCGCGATGCGCTGGTCGCCCGGCGGGCGGAACGTTCTGTCGACGAGCTTGCGGTCGGCGCCAGGGTGGGGACTGACAGCCCGCGCCGGGCCGGTTTCCTGCGCGCGCTGCGCCCGGACCTCGACGTCATCCCGCTGCACGGCAACGTCGACACCAGGCTGCGCCGTCTCGACGCCGGCCACGCGGACGCCCTGGTGGTGGCGGCAGCGGGACTCGACCGCCTGGGCTTCGGCGACCGGATCGCGGTACGCATCGACCCGGAATCGATGCCGCCCGCCCCGGCCCAGGGAGCCCTTGCCGTGCAGGCGCGCCGAGACGACGAGGAGGTCGTCGAGATCCTCGGCCGGCTCGACGACTCGGGCGTGCGCATCGCGGTGGTGGCGGAGCGCGCCCTCCTGAAAGCGATGGGCGGAGGGTGCCGGGCGCCCGTCGGCGCCGTGGCGGTCGAGGTCGATGGCGCCCTGGCGCTCCTGGCCGGAGCGGTTACACCGGACGGACGCTCCAGGCACGTCCTGCGCATCACGCACGACATGGCCGACGATCGGTCCCTCGCGCAATCGGTGTCGGCGGTCGCGCGGGAGTTGAACAGCTTCGTCCCCCTCCATGCGCGCGCTGTGATCGACACCCGACCCGAGCTCAGCACTTCGGAGCGCGAGGACATCGAGCGAGAAGGATTCCGCGTCCTGCACATCCCCACGGTCGAGATCGGGGCGGCCAGGAACGACGGCGAGCTCGATCGTGCGCGATCGCACGTCGGCGACTACGACTGGGTGGTGCTCACCAGCAAGCGAGGCGTGGCGGCGCTCTTCGATGGCATGCCGGCGCCTCCTTCGACCGTGCGCTGGGCGGCGATCGGCCCGACCACGGCGAAGGCGCTCGGCGAGCGAGGCGTGCGTGTGGATTGCGTGCCGACCTCCGCGCGTGGCGACGCGATTCCCGAAGCGCTGGCGAAGCTCGGCCGCCTGGGTGGGCGTCGCGTGCTCCTGGCGCGAGCCGACGCCGCGGACAAAGCGCTGCCCGAGAAGCTGAGGCAGATGGGCGCCCAGGTCGACGAGGTCGTCGCCTACAGGACCATCACAGGGCCCGATGCCTCGCGCCGCGCGTTGCGCGGTGCGCTTACCGACCGCGAGGTCGAGGCGATCATGTTCGCCTCGGGTTCGGCCGCGCGCGGCGTCATCGAGCTGGCCGGCGATGGCGATGCTCGCGCCCGGGCGCTCCGCGCGATCACCATCGGACCCAAGACCACCGGGGTGGCGCGCAGGCTCGGGTTCAACGTCGTCGCGCAGGCGCAGACGCAGGATTTCGCCGGGCTGCGTGCCGCCCTGCGACATTCACTGGACGAGGAGGTTGAGCGATGGCTCGAGTCGCAGCTCCTGCAGCCCGCATAACGACACCGGGCGCGGAGCGTCCGAGGCGGCTGCGCCGGACGGCGGCGCTGCGGTCGCTGGTCAAGGAGACGCGCCTGGCGGCAAGCCAACTCGTGATGCCGATCTTCGTCATCAGCGGCCGCGACCGGGTGGAACCGATCGGCTCGCTCCCGGGACATTCGCGGCTGAGCGTCGACCGGGCTGTCGCCCGCGTCCGCGAGCTGGCGCAGCTCGGCGTGGGCGGCGTGATGCTGTTCGGCATCCCCGATCGCAAGGACGACCAGGGCAGCGGCGCGGCCGACCCGCAAGGGCCGGTGCCGTCCGCCCTGCGAGCTTTGCGCGACGCCGGCCTGCCGGTCGTCCTGATGGCCGACGTGTGCCTTTGCGAGTACACGGCTCACGGCCACTGCGGCGTGCTCGCCGGCGATGAGGTGGACAACGACGCGACCCTCCCGCTGCTGGCCGAGGCGGCGGTCGTGTACGCCGACGCTGGGGCGGACATCGTCGGCCCGAGCGGAATGATGGACGGGCAGGTCGCCGCGCTCCGCGGCGCGCTCGACAGCTCGGGCCACGTGAGCACGGCGATCATGGCGTACTCGTCGAAGGCCGCTTCCGCCTTCTATGGCCCGTTCAGGGAGGCGGCGGGTTCCACACCGGCATTCGGAGACCGTCGCGGCTACCAGATGGACTACGCGAACGCGCGCGAGGCGATGCGCGAGATGGAGCTGGACGCGCGAGAGGGCGCCGACGTCCTGATGGTCAAGCCCGCGCTCACATCGCTGGACCTCCTGGTCCGGGCCCGCGAGCGCTTCGATGTGCCGCTGGCCGCCTACCACGTCAGCGGTGAGGTCGCGATGCTCGAAGCCGCCGCCGACCGCGGCTGGCTCGACCGCAAATCCGCCGGGATCGAGATGCTGACCGCGATCGTGCGCGCCGGCGCCGGCATCGTCATCACCTACCTGGCGGCCGATGCGGCGCGCTGGCTGCAGGAATGACTCAGCAGTTCGTGCACGCCCTCGCGCTCGGTCTGGATGGCGCGTGGCGCCGCCTCCCCGACGCGCAAAGGCGGTCCACCTGCGCCGACTTCATCTCCTCGGTGGAGCAGGCCAGGGAGGTCAAGAGCTTCGCCTACACGATGGTCGGCCTACAGCCCGGCATCGACCTCGTGCTCTGGCGGATGGCGCCGTCCCTCGAGGCTCTGGAAGAGTCGGCCGCGGCGGCCCTGCGCTGCGGGATGGGGACGTGGATGAGCGTGAAGGAAAGCTTGCTCGGCCTCATCCAGCCCTCGCAGTACGTCAAGAAACCGACCCCGCAGGAGCAGTCGCTGTTCAGCGGCGAGCGATCGCGCTACCTGGTCGTCTATCCGTTCACGAAGTCGGCCGATTGGTACCTGCTCGACAGGGACGAGAGACAGCGCGTCATGAATGAGCACATGAAGGTCGGTCACGCATACCCGCAGGTGCGCCAGCTGCTGGCCTACTCGTTCGGGCTCGACGACCAGGACTTCGTGGTCGCATACGAGACCGACGACCTCGCCGCGTTCGGCGAGCTCGTGCGCGCGCTTCGCTCCACCGAGAGCCGGCGTTCGACCGTGCGCGACACGCCCATTCTCGCGGGGATCCATCGCCCGCTCGGCGAGCTGCCGGAACTGTTCGGCGCGTGACCGCGACCACACCGCTGTTCCTGCGCGCGTGCAGGCGAGAGCCCGTGGAGCGTACTCCCGTGTGGCTCATGCGCCAGGCGGGCCGGTCCCTGCCCGAATACCGGGCGCTGCGCGAGCGGTGGAGCCTGGAGGAGATCGTCGCGCAGCCTGAGCTCTGCGCCGAGGTGACCCTGCAGCCCGTCCGCAGGCTGGGAGTCGACGCGGCGGTGATGTTCGCGGACATCATGCTGCCGCTGCGCGGCATGGGCGTCGACTTCGAGCTGGTCGAGTCGGTGGGCCCGGTGGTCGCGAATCCCATTCGGTCGGCCAAGGACGTGGACGCGATTCGAACGCCACCGGGGCCGGAGGCGGCGCCGCAGGTCGTCGAGGCCGTGAGGATGGTTTTCGAGCAGTCGCCGGTGCCCGTCATCTGCTTTGCGGGCGGTCCGTTCACGCTCGCGAGCTACCTGATCGAGGGCAAGCCAAGCCGGACTTTCGCGATGACCAAGGAGTTCATGTATCGGGAGCCGAAAGCTTTCGCGCTCCTGCTCCGCAAGCTGTCGCAGGTCATGATCGTCTACCTGCAGGCGCAGGTCGAGGCCGGCGGTCAGGCCGTCCAGCTGTTTGACAGCTGGGTGGGGGCGCTCTCCCCCTCGGACTACGAGCGCCGCGTCCTCCCCTTCACGCGCAGCATCTTTGACGCCATTGCGATCATGGGGGTCCCGAGCATTCACTTCGGCACCAGCACCGCGGGTCTGCTCGAGCTGATTGCGTCGGCCGGCCCGGACGTCGTCTCGCTCGACTGGCGCATCGACCTGGACGAGGGCTGGCGTCGTGTGGGCCACGATCGCGGCGTGCAGGGCAACCTGGATCCGGCCGTGCTGCTCGGCCCGAGCGAAGGCGTGGTCGAGGGCGTGCGCGAAGTGCTGCGCCGGGCAGCCGGACGGCGCGGCCACGTGTTCAACCTGGGACACGGGGTGCTCCCGGACAGCTCGCTCGAAAACCTCCAGGCGCTGGTCGAAACCGTGCGCGAGGGTGTCCCCGCCATTGCCTGAGCCCAGGGTCGGCGTGCTGTGCATGGCCTACGGCAGTCCGGACGGGGACGAGGGCATCGAGCCTTACTTCACGCACATCCGCGGCGGGCGGACGCCCTCAGCGGCGGCCCTCGAGGATCTGCGCCGGCGATACCGCGCGATCGGGAGTTCGCCGCTCACGGAGATCACGCGCGCGCAGGCCAGCGCACTGGCGATGCGGCTTGGCATGCCCGTGTTCGCGGGCATGAAGCACGCACCGCCCTTCATCGCCGAGGCGGCCGTCCAGGCAAGGGCGGCGGGGGTCCAGCGGCTGGTGGGCCTGCCTCTGGCGCCGCATTTCGCCGACATGAGCGTTGGCGCATACCTGGCCTCGCTGCGCGAAGCGTGGGACGGCGAGCTGATCTTCGTCCGGGGCTTTCACGACCACCCGGCGTTTGTCAGCGCGGTCCGCGGGCTGATCGCGGAGGCGCTTTCCGGCTTCGAGCCGGAGAGGATCTTCTTCACCGCGCACAGCCTGCCGGCCCGCATCGAGGATGCCGGCGACCGGTACCGCGAGCGGCTGATGGAAAGCTGCCGGCTCGTCGCCGAAGGCTGGGCGCTGCCTGAGTGGGAGTTCGCGTTCCAATCGGCCAGCCATACGGGCGAGCCGTGGCTCGGTCCCGACCTGCTGGACGCGCTGGCGCGAGCGCGTGTCCAGCGAGCGCTCGTATGCCCGATCGGTTTCGTCGCCGACCATCTCGAGATCCTGTACGACATCGATGTCGAGGCGATGGGCTTTGCGCGCGAGCACGGCATCGAGCTGCGTCGCACGCAGTCGTTCAACTCGCGCCCCGAGTTCATCGATGCCCTCGCCAGCGTCGTCCGCGACGCGCTCGAGGCAGGCGCGCTCGCGCAAAGCGCGCGCATAATTTCGCCATGATCGGCACGTTCCGCGTCGACGCGGACCAACCGGCCCAGGCATGGATGCGCGCCCATGCGACGGACGAGATCCGCGTGATCGCTTACGACGTCAAGCGGTGCTGCGGCGGCGCCAAGCTCTGCACGGTCAGCGTGCGCGAGCTTTCGCCCAAGGACGAACGACGCGAATTCGCCACGGCGGTGCTCGGCGACGGCACCCGGCTCCTCGTCGACCGCCGCGCGGCTCGCCGGCTGCCGTCCAGGTTTGGGCTCACGGTGCGGGGGCTTGGGCCGTTCAAGCGCCTCGACCTGGACCTCAGCGGCGAGGAATGGGGCGCGCTGCTGTACGACTGAGCCGCGTCGCTAGCGACCCGGCTTCCGCATCGCCCACGGGCCGTACTTGATCGCGGCGACCAGCATCCACACGAACATCGCCAGGCCCAACACCGCAAACAGCTCGCTGACGATCAGGCCCGATGTCGGGATGGGTGAGCGATCGGGATTGGCGAACGATCCGAGATTGGTGAAGACCGAGATCCCGCTCAGCCCATAGAGCACCAGCGCCGCCCAGAACATCCATCGCCACCCCAGGTAGCTGCCGAGCGCTGCCACCAGCCACAGCACCGCGAACAAGATGGCGATGCCGTAAGTGATCCCGATCGTGATGTTGACGACGGTATCGATGTCCGTGCGCGCCGGGATCTGCGCGCCCTGTGCGTGAATTGCCCGCAGGACCGAGTCGTGGTTGACGAACGCGATGGTGATGACGATGCCGGAGATCGCTGAGATGACGAACAGCCCCGCTGAGATGAGCTGCATCGGCCGCGTCCACGGCGTGGGCTCGCGGTAGCCGGCCGCCAGCGGCACCCACTGCTGCCCGTCCCATCTGAACTGGCCGTCGGCCGAGACCTGGCCGGCAGACTGGCTCGGCGCCGGATCCATGACGACCCAAGCCTAATCCCGGTCGGGCCATCATGGACGCGGACCGAACCCGGCTAATCTGGTCTGCGATGGCTGAGTTCAAGTACGTCTCGAAAGTCAGGGTCGTCCGCGAGCGTGGCCCGATTCGCAGCGCCTACCTCCCGGCGGAAGCCGAGCCGGTGATTTTTGGCACCCACCACGAGGTGCGCGAGCACTACGGCACCGGGCCCGGCGAATATCCCGACCACGCCACCACGCTCGATTACGTCGTCGCAGCCGCCGCCGGTTGACTCACGGGCACCCTGGGTGGCGCGCTGGAGGCGCGCGGCATCGACGCCGGCGATGGCAAGCTGAGCTCCGAAGCTGAAGGCGTCGTGGTCCTGGAGGACAAGGTGCTCGTGATCAAGACCATCCATGTGCGCTACCAGCTCAGCGGCTGCCCTGATGACAAGCGCGAGGCGGCCGAGCGCTCGCACGCCTTCCACGCGAGCCGGTGCCCGGTCGCCAAGAGCATCGGATCCTGCATCGCCATCACCACCGAGCTCGAGTTCGTCTGACTGCGGTGGGGTGGGCTGTAACGGATGCCGCCGTCTTGACACTCCTGGATATAGGCTTGCTCGTGGGGGGCGCCACGCCTTCGGCAATCGCACTCCGGCCGCGGCAGTGAGTTAGGGAGGAGACAGTCGATGTCCTTCATATCGCGCGGGTTTCGCGGCAAGCGCCGCGACACCGCCAGCAGCTCACGAGTGCCGCCGGGGCAGTATGTGGTCCATGACTTCCCGGTCCTGTCGGCCGGGGCGACGCCTCGCATACCTCTGGCGGAGTGGAGCTTCGTCGTCGAAGGCGAGATCGACAAACCCAGGAGCTGGACGTGGGAGGAGTTTCGCAAGCTGCCCACCGAGCAGGTGACCAAGGACATCCACTGCGTCACGAAGTGGTCGAAGCTCGACACTGCTTGGACGGGTGTGTCGCTCGACACGATTCTCGAGGGTGTGGAAACCGCGGCCGAGTACGTGATCCCGTTCTCTTACGGCGGCTACACGACCAACCTTCCCCTCGAGGACCTGACCGGTGGCAAGGCGTGGGTCGCGTTCGAGTTCGACGGCCAGCCGCTCCATCCCGAGCACGGCGGCCCGGCCCGCCTGCTCGTGCCGCATCTCTACTTCTGGAAGAGCGCCAAGTGGGTCCGCGGCATCCGCCTGGTGAACGCGGATCACCCGGGCTTCTGGGAATCGAACGGCTACCACAATTACGGCGACCCATGGCGCGAGCAGCGGTACTGGGGAGATTGAGCTGGCGGCAGCAACTGGGAGATTGAACTGGCAGCTCGGCAGCGTTGCCGAGCTCATCCAGGAAACGCCGCGGGTGGCGAGCCTCGTGCTCGAAGTTCCCGAGTGGCCTGGGCATTTGGCCGGCCAGCACGTCGACGTCCGCCTCACGGCCGACGACGGCTACCAGACGGAGCGCAGCTACTCGATCGCCTCGGCGCCGGAGGATCCTCGGTTGGCGATCACCGTGGAGAGACTCGACGACGGCGAGGTCTCGCCCTACCTGGTGGGCGAGGTGCGCACCGGCGACAAGGTCGAGCTGCGAGGTCCGATCGGCGGCTACTTCGTCTGGAAGGGTGGCGATGAACGTCCGGTGCTCCTGGTCGCGGGCGGCTCCGGCATCGTCCCGCTGATGGCGATGATCCGCCATCGCGCGGCCGACCATTTGCAGACCCCGACCAGGCTCCTGTACTCGTCGCGGTCCCAGGACGACGTCATCTACCGGGAGGAGCTGGATCGGCTCGCGTCCGCCGGCGATGGCCTCACCGTCGCCCACACGCTGACGCGAATGCAGCCCCCGGGCTGGCAGGGCTACGCAAGGAGGATCGACCGCGCCATGATCGCCGAGGTGGCCTGGCCGAAAGAGCAGATGCCCATCGTGTACGTGTGCGGGCCTACCCCGATGGTGGAAAGCGTCGCCACCCTGCTGGTCGACATGGGCTACGACCCCGCATCCATCAAGACCGAGCGGTTCGGACCCACAGGAGGTTGACCATGACCGTGCAGCAATCCGACCTCAAGCTCGACGGCAACGCCATCGGCGGCCTGCTGCGCGAGATCTTCGGGATGGAGATGACGATGGCCGAGGGCACGTGCGCCAGCTGCGGCAAGGTGCATGCGGTGGGCCAGGTCGTGGTGTACATGAACGCGCCCGGCGTGGTGGTGAGATGCCCCACGTGCGACCAGGTGCAGATGCGCATCGTCCGGGGCCGCGGCAAGTTCTGGATCGACATGAGCGGCATCCGCTGCCTCGAGCTCTCCAGCGAGCAATAAAACTCACACCCGATTCCAAGCCTTCCCTGAGGTTCACATCGGACCATGCGTGATATGAGCAGAGCAAGAACGTTGCTGATCGCGTCCTCGGTGGCGGCGGCCATGGTTTTCGTCGGTGTCATGGCAGCGTCGGCCGCCGGCAGGGGAACCCCCACCAACTTCCTGGCCGCCGCATCCCCGTCACCGAGCTCGGGGGCCTTCAAGTCGAATGAGACCGCGGCCCACGAGGCCCAGGAGTCGGCCGCGAGGGAGGCCGCCGAGAACAACGGGACCTTCCACCCGGGTGGTCCGGGCGGGCCTGGCGGGTATTCCAACGAGACCGCGAGCCACGAGGCGGGCGAGACGGCGGCGCAGGAGGCGGCTGAGAACGCACGCGCGACCGCATCACCTTCGCCCTAGCCGCTGACCGCGGGTCCTGGTGAGGATCTCGCCTCACGGTCCAGCCGACGGCTGTTGGCATAATGCCCACAGGGGTGAGACCGATGGAAGATCACGAGCTGGGCGTCGTCGGGCTGGCGACCATGGGCATGAACCTGGCCCGCAACCTCGCATCCCATGGCGTCCGCGTCGGCGTGTACAACCGCACACGACAGCGCACGGATGAGTTCATGGCGGCGCACGGCGCGGAAGGCGACTTCCGGCCCGCCGCCACATTCGAGGAGCTGGTCCACTCTCTGACGCCGCCACGCGCGATTCTGCTGATGGTCAAAGCCGGATCACCGGTAGACGAGGGCATCGACTCGCTGTCCGCCCTGCTCGAGCCGGGCGACACGATCATCGACGGCGGCAACTCGCTCTTCCATGACACGCGACGCCGGGCGGTAGCCGCGGCGAGAGCCGGGCTCGGATTCCTGGGCATGGGGGTGTCGGGAGGTGAGGAGGGCGCGCTCCTTGGACCGAGCCTGATGCCTGGCGGAACTCGCGAATCGTATGAGCACGTCGCCGAGATGTTGAACGCGATCGCCGCCAAGGTCGACGGCGTGCCTTGCTGCACGTACATCGGGCCCGACGGCGCCGGCCATTTCGTGAAGATGGTCCACAACGGGATCGAGTACGCCGACATCCAGCTGATCGCGGAGAGCTACGACCTGCTGCGTTCGGCGCTCGGGCTGACCCCGACCGAGCTGGCCTCGATCTTTCGCGAATGGAACGAGGGCCGCCTGCAGTCGTACCTCATCGAGATCACGGCCAACGTGCTCGCCAAGAGCTCGGGCGGATCGAACGGAGCGCTGGTCGACGCGATCGAGGACGAGGCCGAGCAGAAGGGAACCGGGCGCTGGACCAGCGAGTCCGCCCTCGAGCTCGGCGTGCCGCTGACCGGCATCACCGAGGCGGTCTTCGCGCGCATCCTGTCGAGCCAGAAGGAGCAGCGGGTGCAGGCGGCCGCCATCCTGAGCGGGCCGGCAGCCCCACCAGTCCATCACGACCGGGACATGGGCCTGGTCGACGATGTCAGGGACGCCCTGTACGCGGCCAAGATCGTCGCGTACGCGCAGGGATTCGAGCATCTGCAGGCCGGGTCGCGCGAATACGAGTGGGACGTCGACATGGGTGCGCTGGCGACCATCTGGCGCGGTGGCTGCATCATCCGCGCGCAGTTCCTGGACCGCATCAAGGATGCGTACAGCGACCATCCGAACCTCGCGAACCTCATGCTGGCGCCGTTTTTCCAGGAGGCCCTTGCCTCAGGCCAGGACGCGTGGCGCCGCGTCGTCAGGACCGCCGTCGAGCGAGGCGTGCCCGTGCCTGCCTTCTCGTCATCGCTCGCCTACTACGACGGCTACCGGCGAGCTCGCGGGCCGGCCAACCTGATCCAGGGCCTTCGCGACTACTTCGGCGCGCACACCTACCACCGGATCGATCGCGACGGCGCGTTTCACACCCGCTGGGCGCAGGACGGCGCCGAGGTCAAGGTCGACTGAAGTCGCGCCCGATCAGGGCACTTTCCCGGCCAGGATTGTCGACAGCACCTCGGGGTCGATGTTTCCGCCGGAGACCACGGCAACGCAGCGTCCAGGGCCGGCGAGGCCTTTGCGCCCTGCCGCCACCGCCACGCCGGCGGCGCCTTCGGCCACGATCGCGTTGTGCTTGACCATGTCGCGGATGGCCGCGGCCGCGTCGGGGAGGCCCACCACCAACGAGCCCGCCAGGAGCCGCGATGACGGCGGCCACATCTCGGGCAGCACCGACGGCCCGCCGATGCCGTCGACGAATGTGGCCGTTCGCGCACAGGGCACCGGCCCTCCCGCCGCCAGGGCGGCCGCGAGGGGCGCCGCCGTGTCGACCTCGCATCCGTAGACGCGGACCTCGGGGCGGATGCCGCGCATCGCGGTCGCGATGCCGCAGCTCAACCCACCGCCGCCAAACGGCACGAGCACCGCGTTGACGTCTGGCAGGTCCTCCAGGATCTCCAGACCGATCGTTCCGTTGCCGGCCATGACGGCCACGTCGCTGACGGGGTGGATGAAGGTCGCGGGCTCGAGGGGCGGATAGCGGTGGGTCACGACCACCTGCCACCAGTCGTCGTATGGCAGTGCGATCGTCTCCGCCCCGAGCCGGTGGATGGCATCCAGCTTGCTGTGCGGAGCGCCCGCCGGCACGACCGCCGTGCACCGGACGCCGAGCCTTCGCGCGTTCCACGCCACTCCCTGGGCCATGTTCCCGGCGCTGGCCGTGTAGACGCCGGCCTGCAGCGCGCCGGCATCCAGCATCGCGATCGCGTTGCCGGCGCCACGCACCTTGAACGACCGGATCGGCTGCAGGTTCTCGAGCTTCAGGTAGAGCTCGCCGCCGCCGCCGTCATCGAAGCGCACCAGTGGCGTTCGGGGCACGATGCCGTCGAGGCGCTTGCGAGCCTCCTCGACGTCGGCCAGGGTGACCGAATCGGGCTCGCGGGCGATCATGGTTTCGCCGCCGGCGGCATCGCCGGATCCTGCGCCAGCACGAGGAAAGCGCCCGCGAGCGCGACCGCCATCGCCGGCGGCCCGTAGTCGGCCACCCACCCTTCGGGGAAGAGGATCCGGATCGCCGTCGAGCCGACCACGTAAACGCCGGCGAGCACGAGGACGAGCCGGAACCGCCGCGCCGCCAACCGCAGCTGGCGGCGCAGCCCGCCCGGCCGTATAGATAGCACGATCACGCTCATGGCGGCCATGAGCACGAGCCCTCCGACGATCGCCCTCACCGCGCGAGTCTATCGGGCTGCATATATAAGGAAGTTGGCGGCCGTCTAGAATCGGAATCACGCAGCGGGAGCCAATTTCGAAAACCCCACGAACTCCTCGATTTCGCGGGGACCTTTGAAGGGCTGAGAGGGCGCACGGCGCCGACCGCAAATACCTGAACTGGGTAATGCCAGCGGAGGGAGAGGTTGAGCGAACTTTCTGCTCGGAGCGTTGAGGGCGACGCCTTCGGAAAGGTCGAGACCCACGGCATCGATGCGATCCCGGCCGCGGAACGGCACGGCCGGCCTCGCGAGCTCGGGTTCCTGTGGGCCGGCGCCTTCGCGAACTACGCGAGCCTTTTCACGGCAAGCTTGCTGACGACCTATTACGGCCTCGGCGTTTGGGACGGTCTGGCCGCCACGGTTCTGGGCACGGTCGCGGCCGCGCTGATCCTCGGCCTGCTCAGCAACACCGGTCCAAGGAGCGGCCTGCCCCAGATAGTGTTCACGCGGGGCATCTTCGGGCGGCGCGGATCGTATGTCGGTGCGGCGCTCACCCTCTTCCTGGCGGTCGGCTGGTTCGCCGTGGACTGCGTCATCGCCGCCAAGGCCGGAGCGCAGCTGCTCGGCGGCGGCAGCAGCGTGATCACGTTCGGGCTGGTCCTCCTGATCGCGGCGATCAGCGTCGCCGTCGCTGTATACGGACACGGCACGATCAAGGTCCTGGAGTCGTACGGCGCGGTCATCTTCGCCGCCCTGGCCGCCATCCTGTTCGTGCTGCTCGCGCCCCAGTTCCACTGGGCGCAGGGCCCATCGGTCTCCGGCGCGGACTACCCGGGTGCGTTCGTGCTCGGCTTCATGACCTGCTTCGCCCTGGTTGCATCGTGGTACCCGTTCGCGAGCGACTACTCGCGCTACCTGCCGGCGTCGAGCCCGACCCGGTCCGTCACGGTCTGGCCCCTGATCGGCATCGCGCTGCCGATGACGCTGCTCGGGCTCTTCGGTCTGCTGCTGCCGACCATCGACGCGAAGCTCGCCGCCGGTCCGGGCGTCCTGGCCGTCATCAGCGCACACGCCCCAGGTTGGGTCGCCGCCCCGTTCTTCCTGTTCGTGGTCGTCGGCGAGATCTGGGCCAACTACCTGGACGTGTACACGGCCGGACTGGTCACGCTGACCATGGGCATCCGCC
>Ga0070699_100000131_pt1 | contig 69337 bp, 59 predicted proteins | sample KBSK1503metaG_FD_65473 | JGI IMG/M metagenome (GOLD analysis project Ga0070699, IMG submission 65473) | Corn, switchgrass and miscanthus rhizosphere microbial communities from Kellogg Biological Station, Michigan, USA - KBS K1-50-3 metaG | ecosystem: Host-associated > Plants > Roots >... | reverse complement strand
GCGCGGGCGATCGGCAAGCCGGCCACTGACCCACTTGACCACCGCCGCGGTGAGGTCGGCCGCGCCGTCCAGTGCGCCGAGGGCCACCGCATTCCCTCCCAGCGTCGTCGTGACGAAGGCGGGGAGGATCGGATACACCATTTCGCTGGAGAAATCGTTGAACAGGGAAACCGCGGAAAGCCCTTTTACCTCGCGCGGCACGCTCGCGCCGGCCTGCTCAGTCATCGAGGCCCATGCCCCATCGGATCAGCGGCACCGGAATGCCGCCGTAGCTCAGCACCTCATCGTGGAATGTGTCGAAGGTGAAGCTCGACCCCCGGAGCTCGCGCACATCGTCCCGCAGCCGCACCAGCTCGCGCTTGCCCAGAATCGCCGCCGCGGCCGCGGTGGGTCGGCAGGCAACGTTGCGGACCAGCGCTTCGGCCGACGCCCGGTCGACCGGAAGTCGCGCGGTCAGATACCCGATTGCATCGGCCGCGGTGAACTGCCGGGTGTGAATCCCCAGATCGACGACCGCGAGTTGTGCGGCTCCGAGAAAGAGCACCCGTTCCACCAGACGCGATGCGGGTTCGGGGCGGAAGCCGTGGTCGCGCACCAGCTCCATGGCGTAGAGCCCCCACCCGCTCGCGGTGCTCGATGCCGTGATGTGCCGGCGCACCAGGCCCGGGAGCGAGCCGGCCCGGGAGCGGTGCAGATGTATTCCCGGCGGACCGAGGCGCGCCGCGAGCCAGGGCACGCTCTCCGGCTCCGCGCCGGAAACGAGCAGCGCCGCCGGCGTGCGTCCGCCGGCGTCGCGATAGCTGGTGGCCGGCTCGAGCACCCGGGAATACCCGGGCGATTCGATCACCTCGAGCGGACCAGGCTCCGCGGTGCCGAAGCCCGCCGCCGCCGCCACACCCCATGCATCCGCCAGCGCGTCCCGCCAGGCCTCCGCGGCGGCGGCGGCGAACGAAGCTTCGCGGATGTGCTCATAGAGCGCGCGCCATTCACGGGCGGGATCGATCGCGGCAGCGAGGGCGACGACTTCCCCCTCGGATTCGGCCGCGAGCCGGTTCGCCGCGCGCCAGACTTCGGCGCCGTTGTGGACGCTGGCGTGCTCATGGTGGAGCCGGCGGTCCACCTCGTCTTCGCCGATCGCCTCGGCCCCCGGCTCGCGGTTGGCGACAATCTCCGTCCGGAGCGCCTGCCCGGTTCGCCCGACCGCGGCCTCCGCCGCCGCCACCACCGAGGACGCTTCCTCCTCGTCGAACGCCGCCCAGAGGACGGAGAACCGGGCGGAGGTCTCATCGAGCAGCACCGAAAGCCCCGGCAGCATCGCAAGCGCGGTGTCCACCTGGAGCTGCGGCGGATCGCGCAGCGTGTCACGGGCATCGGTGAGGAATCGCGGCAGCGCGCGAAGACGCTCGAGCGCCGCCGTCGCCGCCGCGGGGTCGCTGGCCGAGCGGGTGAGGAGCGCGTCGAACGCCCTGCACGCATGTTCGACCCAGAAGACCGGGCTGGTGCGGTGGGGATGCTCTTGCTCGAGACGAAACAGCAGGACGCGGATATGGTCGAGGAGCGCGGTGCGGTCGATCTCGTCGGAAATCTCCTCGATCTCGAGATCCTCCACCGCGCCGGCGATGGAGCGGAGGGCGGCGACATGGCCCCGGATCGCCTCCGGGTCGAAGGTGCCAAGCCGGCTATCTTCGCCCGGCGCCCCGGCCGCCGTGGCGGCAGCGGGATCAAAGTGCCACCAGAGATCCAGAAACGAGCGGCAAAGCTCGTCGGTGATGGCCACTAGCCGGTTCCGGTCAGCTCGCTGTGGTCGCCCAGACTGGCGGTCCCGCGAAAGTCCCGCACCACGACCTGGTTCCCGAGCATGCTCTGCGCGAGCTGAACGCCGGAGAGATCACAGCCTTCGCCGACGATCGTGTGCGTGAGAACCGAATCGCGGATCGTCGTCCCCTTCTCGATCGTGACGTTGGGGCCGATGGTCGAACGTTCGATGGTGACGCCGTCTTCGATGAGCACCGGATGCCGGATCACGGCGCCGGGCAGCACCGGCGCCCGGGCCGCGCCTTTCCGGAGCAGGATCTCATTGGTCTCGAGCAGCGTGTCCAGCTTGCCGCAGTCGTACCAGCCGCCCACCTCGGCGGTCAGGATGCGGCGGCCCTGCTCGATCATCCATTGGAAGGCGTCGGTGAGGAAATACTCCCCCTTGTTGGCGGGCGCGCTGAGGACATGATCGATGCCCTGCCAGAGGGCATCGACGGCCCGGATGTAGTAGAGCCCGATATTGGCCAGCTTGCTGATCGGCTGGGACGGCTTCTCGACGATCTGGGTCATGAATCCGTCCGTGTCGGTCACCACCACCCCGAAGCGCTGGTAATCCTCCACCTCCTTGGCCCAGATGATCCCGTCGGCGTCGGTCCGGTTGATCACGCCGAGATCCGCCTCGAACACGGTATCGACGAAGATGATGAGCACCGGTCCGGTGACGAATGGCCGGGCGAGGTTCACCGCGCCGGCGGTGCCGTCCTGCACCTGCTGCTCGATGTAGCGGCAGGGAATCCCGTACCGGCTGCTCGAATACTCTTCCACCTGCTCGCGCAAGTGCCCGGTGATGAAGATCAGCTCGGTGACCTCGAGCCCCTCGAGCCGGTCCATCACCCAGTCGATGACCGGCCGGCCGGCGACCTTGAGCATCGGCTTCGGTACCAGATGGGTGTGGGGCCGGAGCCGGGTGCCTTTGCCCGCAAGAGGAATGATGACCTGCACGCTCAGCTCCTTCCGTAGCGGTCGGACAGCCGGACCAGGTCGTCGAGCTCGGGTGTCGAGGCCTCCAGCACGTCGGTGTCGGTCACCGCCTCGATCTGATGCACCACGCCGGGCGGAATGTGCACCGATTCACCGGCGCTCAGTCGGCGCTCGGTGAGGCTCGCTCCGTGTCCCAGGCGCAGGATCAGCTCGCCGCGCAGGACGTGCATCGTTTCGTCCTTGACGTTGTGATACTGGCAGCTCAACACATGCCCCGCATTGACGTGGAGGATCTTCCCGGCGTAGCGGTCGGTCCGCGCCCAGATGAGCTCGTAGCCCCAGGGCTTCTCCACCCGGTACGGCACCTCCGCCATGGTCACTCCCCGAGCAGGGTGAGACGAAAAGACGACGGTGAGGTGATGCACTCCCGCACGCAGACACCGCATCCCACGCACCCCTCCTGCCGCACGATGGGATGCCCCGCCTCGTCGATCGCCAGTGCCTTTTCGCCGACCGGACACGCGTCGGCACAGACCCGGCACGCTGTTCCCTGGTAGGTGACGCAGCGCTCCGGAAGGAATTCGAGCGCGCCCATACGATAGCCTTCCCATCCATTGGGCGGCAGGGTGAGGGCACCGGTCGGACAGGCACGCACGCAGGGCATGTCGGCGCAGGCGATGCAGGGCTGTGTCTGCGGATCGATCGAGGGCGTGCCCGCGGCCAGTCCTCCGCTCGACGGCACCGGGAGGATCGCGTGCGGGGGGCAGACGGTTTCGCAGGCGCCGCACCGGGTGCACGCCGCGAGGAAGGCCATTTCCGGCAGGGCACCTGGTGGACGGAAGTACTTCTGCTGCACGATCCGCTCTTCGGTCCGCGCCAGCATGCGTTCGGCCCACTCGCCGAAGCTTTGGCGGAAGAAATCGCGGCGGTCACCGGGGGCATGTCGCACCCCGGAAATCTAGCGGAAGAGGGGGAGGACGCTCTTCACCAGCCGCGCGACGATCCCCTCGCGGAGGGCGGCGATGTCGGGATGATTGCCGGGCCGCTCGTCCGCGGCAGCGGTATTGAAGGCAGCCACGACCGCGGTTCCGGTTTCGGGGTGCAGGTAGAAGAAGGCGCGGAAGCCGCGCTGGCTTCCGGTATGCCCGATCAGTCTCGCATCTCCGGCGTGATCGATGAAGAACGACAAACCGATCGAATCCCCCGAAGCCTCGCCCGACGTCGGCAGCACCGGCCGCCACATCTCTTCCAGGGATGACCGCTTGAGCACCTCCAGCGGTCCGCGGGCGCCCGGACCCCGGCCGAGGAGAAAGGCGAAGTACCGGGCCATGTCGGTCAGGGGGGCGTTGAGGCCGCCATTGGAGGTGGTGATCCCGGTGTCGAAGTCGAGGCCGTTGGCCTCCGGACGGCCCTCCTTCACCTCGTAGTTGTTGGAGCGGTCGGCCAGGAGGTGGTATGGCGTGAGGTCGAAGTAGCTCTTCGACATGGCCAGGGGACGGAAAATGTTCTTGTCGATGTAGACCTCGAAATCGTCGCCGGAGAGCTTCTCGATGACCCGCCCCAGAAAAATGATCCCCGGATTGCTGTAGCTGTATCTCGAGCCGGGTGGAAAGAGGATCTGGGTGTACGGCATCATCGCCACCAGCTGCGACCATGCGGTGGGCTCGTAGGGATGCCACGGCTGGCTGCCGCCCCATGGCCAGGTCGGATTCCGGAAGCCCGCCGAATGGCTCATGAGCTGGCGGATCGTGATGGCCTCCATCGGGCCGTGCGGATTGCTGACCGCCATCAGCTCGGGGACGTACTTCACGATCGGGTCGTCGAGGCTGAGCCGTCCCCGGTCGCGCAGCTGCATGATGGCGATGCCGGTGAAGGTCTTGGTGATCGAGGCCCAGTGGAAGATGGTGTTGGCGTCGACCTTGCGGCCGGTGGCGGCGTCGGCGGCGCCGTGGTATTCGCGGGCCAGCACCGAGTCACCGCGAAGGAACCAGAGAGTCCCGCCGATGACGCCCTCCTGCGCGAGTCCTTCGTGGAAATAACCGGCGACGTCCTTCCAGGCGGCCGGAAAGCCGGGAGGGGTCTGGCAGAGGAGGGCGTTCATCGGCGCCGCGAGGGCGAGGATCACCGCCGCAAGGCGTGTCCCGTTCACCGTGGACCATTCACCGCTCACCGTTTTCATAGGAGACTCCGGATCCATCCGCCGTCCACCGCCATCGACTGCCCGGTGATGTAGCTCGCCCGCTCCGAGGCCAGGAAGGCCGCGAGGGCCGCGAACTCCCGCGGCTCTCCCATCCGGCCCATCGGCACCGCAGCGGTATAGCGCGCCAGCGCCTGCTCCGCGGAGATGCCTTCCTTGTGCGCCGTCACTTCGGAGAGCTCGACCATCCGCTCGGTGCGGGTGAAGCCCGGGAGCAGATTGTTCACCGTCACGCCGAACGGCGCGACCTCGTTGGCGAGCGTGCGGGCGAAGCCGATCACCGCGGCGCGAATGCTGTTCGAAAGCATCAGGTTGTCCACCGGCTGCTTGGCGGCGATCGAGGTCACGTTGAGAATCCGGCCCCACCGTCGCTCCTTCATCCCGGGCAGCACCGCACGGCAGAATCCAACCACGCTTCCGAGCACCAGCGCGGTCGCGCTGTCCCAGGCTTCGCGGCTCAGCGATTCGAAGGGACCGGGAGGCGGTCCACCGCTGTTGGTGAGGAGGATGTCGATTTTCTGAAATCGTGCGAAGCCCTCGCGGACCACCCGCTCCGCCTCACCCCGCTTGCCGACATCCGCGGCGACCGCAAGGACCGGGACGCCATGCTGTTTCGCGATCAGGTCCGCGGTGGCGCGCAGCGTTTCCTCGCCGCGGGCACAGAGCACCAGGGATGCGCCCTCCGATGCGAGCGCTTCGGCGACGGCCCTGCCCAGCCCTTTGCTCGACGCGGCGACCAGCGCAACCCGTCCTCGGAGTCCCAGGTCCATTCATTTCTCCCGCAGGTAGGCGTCCGACTTGTCCAGCCAGTCCTGCCGGGGCGGCGAAAAGACGTCGACGTCGAGCGTATCCTCGAGCGCTTCGGCCTTGTGCGGCACGTTCCCTGGAATGTGCAGCACCTCTCCCGCGCGCACGACCAGGGTCTCCAGCTGATCCTCTCCGATCCAGAACCGGAGCGCTCCCTCGAGGATATAGGTCAGCTGCTCGTTGTGGTGCGAGTGTTTGGGCACGACGCAACCCTTTTTGAGGTACACATGGGTCAGCATCATGCGCTCGCCGGTGATGAGCCGGCGTTCGAGCAGGTCGTTGACCCGCTCGCGGGGAATGTCCTCCCAGCGGTGGTGGGTGACGGGCTGGGTGCCGGGAGCTGGGGGCTGGGGGCTGGACATGAGGACTCGGGATTCAGGGTTGGTGAGCGGTTTGCGGTCAGCGGTGAGCGGGAAACGCATTGACCGCTTACCGCTCACTGCTTACCGCTCACCAACTTGACATGATTCAGGCCTCAACGTAAGATCCATGCACAACAGAAGCGTCGTGGTCATTTGCCGCCTATTGCAGCCACGTTAAACAAATGCTAAAACGCGACGCCTGGCGGCCCGTTTCGCCGGGTTTTTTGTTTTGACACCCAGAGGAGTGACCATGCCCGACTGCCGTTCGCGCCACATGCCGATGACCATGCTGATGACCGTGATCCCCTCGGGGAGAGCGGCCAGGCGGACCCGCGTGCGCGAAGGTAGTTAGCAACCCTCTCTCCACGCGAACCCCCGCCCCGGCCCTCTCCAGCGAGAGGGCCGGGGCGTTTTTGTCTCAACCCACTGGGAGTACATGATGGCTGACCACCTGATCGTCCTCAAATTCGGCGGCACCGCACTCGGAAGCCCCAGGCGTATTCGCACCGCTGCCCGGCGCCTCGCGGCCTGGCATCGGAGGGGCGTTCGCGTCCTCGCGGTGGTCAGCGCCACCGGTCATACGACCGACCGCATCGTGCGCCGTCTTGCCGCGGTGGGCGCCGACCCGCACAGCACACCGGGCACCGAGACCGATCGCGCCCTCGCGACCGGCGAGCTCCTCTCGGCCGCGCTGCTGGCCGCCGCACTCGAATCCATTGGCCGTGCGGCGAAGAGTCTCTCTGGGCGGGACGCAGGACTCTCGGCCACGGGAGCCTGGGGTGCCGGGGTGCTCGGGTCCCTCGATCCGGCACCGGTGCAGCGGCTCTTTGCCGGCGGCGTCATCCCGGTGGTCGCTGGATTTCAGGCCGGCACCGCGGCGGGAGAGCTCATCACGCTCGGGCGCGGAACCTCGGATCTCTCCGCGGTCTTCCTCGCGGCGCGCCTCGGCGCCGACGAATGTCACATCGTCACCGATGTCCAGGGCGTCTGCGATTGCGATCCTCGTCACCATCCGGCGGCGGCGTCGTTTCGACGACTCTCCCCGGCGGCGCTCGTCGCGCTGGCGGAATCGGGCGCCCACGTGGTGCACCGCGGCGCCGCGCGCCTGGCCGCGAACCAGAGCATCCCGCTCCGGGTGTATCGCTGGGATGCGAGCCTCCGCGGCAATCCCGGCACGCTGATCGCGCCCGAGACACCGATAGCGGCCAAAGCGTCATGACCGTGAGCGCCGTGGTCGACGAGGCGGTTCCGCTCGATGCGCCGCTTCGCCTCGAAAAAGGCGGCGTCATCCAGCGCTGCCGAGTGGGGATTCGGCGCGTGGGGGATTTCGACGCGCCCGCGGTCCTCGTCCTGGGCGGGATCTCGGCAACCCGACGGGTGACCTCGGCGCCGGGCGAGACCGGCGCCGGATGGTGGGATCCGGTCATCGACGCGTCGGCAATCTTGTCGAGTGGGGCGGTACAGCTCGTCGGCGCCGATTTCCTCGCGGGTGAGGGTCTGTCTTCCTCACCGCGTGACGGCGTTCAGCTCACCACCGGTGACCAGGCCGACGCGATTGCGCGGGCCTGCATCGCGTCGGGCATCGAAACGGTTGCCGCGGTGATCGGGGCGTCGTACGGCGGCATGGTGGCGCTTTCGCTCGCCGCACGGCGAACCACCTTTGCGCGGCAGATCGTCGCCGTTTCCGCCGCCGACCGGAGTCATCCCATGGCCTCGGCCGCCCGCTGGATCCAGCGGGAGATCGTGCGCCTCGGCGAGGCCGCGGGGCAGCCCGGCGTCGGTGTCGCGCTGGCGCGCGCGCTCGCGATGACGACCTATCGCACCGCAGCCGAATTTCATGACCGATTCGGCGCGGGGCCCGACGGCGCCTCCGCGGTCGCCGCGTATCTCGCCGGTCGGGGCGAACACTTTGCCGGGCGGTGGACCGCGGCACGATTCCGTCAGCTGTCCGAATCCCTCGACCTGCACCAGGTCGACCCATCCCGCATCCACATCCCGGTCACCCTCGTCGGGGTGACCTCGGACACCCTCGTCCCCGTCGGCCAGCTCCAGGCGTTGCGCGATGCCCTCGGATCCTACGGGACGCTTCACCTGCTCGACTCCCCCTGGGGCCACGACGCGTTCCTCAAGGAGCCGGCGGCGATCGCCCGGCTCATCGACCATTCACTCACTTCACTCAGGCAGCCCTGATCATGCACCCGACCACTCGAGCCGTCCGCGCGGGAATCGCGACCGATACCGCTTTCGGCGCCGTCGTGCCTCCCCTCCATCTCTCGACCAACTTCAGCTTCGAAGGGCTGGGACGGCCACGAGAGTATGACTACACCCGGAGCGGAAACCCCACCCGCCAGCTCCTGATCGAGGCGCTGTGCGGTCTGGAGGGCGGCGCCGGCGGGGTCGTGACCAGCACCGGACTGTCTGCGGTCGCTCTGGTCCTGCAGGTGTTCGGCTCCGGGGGACTGGTCGTCGCGGCGCACGACTGTTACGGAGGAACCCGGCGGCTCCTCGACGGGCTCGCGCGGCTCGGCGTCCTCACCGTGCGGTACGCCGACCTGACCGTCGATGCCGGCCGGGAATTCTTCAGCGACCGTCCCCGTCTCGTCTGGATCGAGACACCGAGCAATCCACTGCTCCGAATCACCGACATCCGCGAGGTGGCGCGCCGCGGGCGCGCCGCAGGTGCCCTGGTTGCGGTCGACAATACGTTCCTGTCCCCCGCGCTGCAGCGCCCGCTCGACCTCGGCGCCGACCTGGTGGTGCACTCCGTCACCAAGTATCTGAATGGGCATAGCGACGTCGTCGCGGGCGCGGCGATCGCCGCCGGCGCGGCGCACGCGGAGGAGCTGTCCTGGTGGGCCAATTGCCTCGGCGTCTCCGGCGCGCCGTTCGATGCATGGCTGGTGCTGCGGGGGATTCGCACGCTGCACGCGAGAATGGCCTGCCATCTTGCCGGCGCGGACGCAGTGGTCACGCTCCTCGCGAAGCATCCCGCGGTGAAGCGGGTTCACTATCCGGGGCTGGCGTCCCATCCGGGCCATGCGGTGGCGCGCGCCCAGCAATCGGGATTCGGCGCCCTGGTGAGCTTCGAGCTTCGGGGCGGAGAGGCCACCCTGCGCGGATTCCTCGGCTCGCTCAAGCTGTTCACCCTCGCGGAATCGCTGGGAGGAGTCGAGTCACTCGTCGCGCATCCCGCCACGATGACCCATTCCGCGATGACCCCCGAGGCCCGCGCGACGGCCGGGATTTCCGACCGGCTGCTCCGTCTCTCCGTCGGCATCGAGCATCCGGAGGACCTGGTGGAAGACCTCAGGGCAGCGCTCGACCTGGTCCACCGGACCAAGGAGGCGCGGCGTGCCGCCCTCGTCTCCTGAAGCGAAGATCCCCGTTTCGCTGCTCGGCGCGACCGGCCTGGTGGGCCGGGAAATCGCCCGCCGTCTGGCGGATCATCCATGGTTCGAGCTCGGCGCCATCGCCGCCTCCACCGGATCGGAGGGGCTCCGCTATGGAGAGGCGGCCCGAGGTGGAGCGGACGGCCTCCCGCCGGCGCTGGCAGACCGGCGCCTGGTCCGCTGCGATCCCAACACGGCGATGGCGCCGATCGTTTTTTCGGCACTCGACGCCACCGCCGCGCGGGAGATCGAACCCGAGTTCGCGCGGGCAGGTGCGCTCGTGTTCAGCAACGCGAGTGCATTCCGCATGGAGTCCGATGTACCACTGCTGATCCCGGAAGTGAATCCGGATGCGGTGTCATTATTGGACGTGCAGCGCGCCGCTCGCAAATGGGAGGGCGGCATCGTCTGCAATCCGAACTGCGTCGTGGCCATCGTGGGGCTTGCGCTGGCGCCGCTCCACCAGCGGTGGGGGCTCCGCGCGGCATCGGTGACCACACTGCAATCCGCCTCGGGGGCAGGCTATCCCGGCGTCTCCGCGCTCGACCTGATCGGCAACATTCTGCCGACCATCCAGGGCGAAGAGGAAAAGATCACCGCGGAGCTTGGGAAGCTCCTGGCGCTCCCGGGCGACACCGCAATCGGCGCCCAGGTGCACCGGGTGCCGGTTCCGTTCGGGCACATGGCGTCAGTCACGCTCGAGCTCGAGGATGAGATCGGCCCGGACGAAGCAGCGGAATGGATGCGTGAATGGACCGGCGCACCGGAAGCGCGCGGGCTTCCGGCGCTCCCCGCGCATCCGATCCTGGTGTCCGGCCTCTCCGATCGCCCCCAGCCGAGGCTCGACCTGTGGGCGGGCGACGGGATGTCGGTGACCGTGGGCCGCGTGCGCCGTGACCCGGTGCTGGGACTGCGATTCGTCGTGCTGGGGCACAATCTGGTTCGAGGCGCGGCGGGGGCGGCGGTGGCCAACGCGGAACTCAGCGTTAGGCAACAGGCAACTGGCAACAAGCAGGTTATGTCCGTTGCCTGGTGCCTGCTGCCTGTTGCCTGCTGCCTGCTGACTTAAGGTTACGGCGCCGCAACCGCCGCCGGCTTCTCCCCCTTCAGCCAGTAGGCAAACCACTGGCGCAGGCGTCCGAGCCGGTCCACCAGCAGCCAGGGCTCTCCGCTCCGGGAGAGCTCGTGGGTCGAGCGAGGATAGCGCACCAGCTCCACCGGCACTCCCTGCTTCTTGAGCGCCATGTACCAGAGCTCGGCGTTGCCCATCGGGGTGCGGAAGTCCTCCTCCGATTGCACCATGAGCGTGGGCGTCTTGACCCGGGTCACCTTGCGAATCGGCGAGAGCGAGTCGTACATCGCCTGGTTTTCCCACGGCTTGCCGTAGAATTCGAACTCGGTGAGCCCCTGGGCGTCCGAGGCGCCGTACCAATAGGTCCACTCGCTGATCATGCGGTCGGTCTGCGCCGCCTTGAACCGGGTGGTTTTCGCCGTCACCCACGCGGCCATCACGCCGCCATAGGAGCCGCCGGTCACGCCCATGCGGGTCGAATCCACATCCGGTCGCCGGGCAACCAGATCCACCGCCTTCATCAGGTCCTGATAGTCCTCCGCGAACCATCGCCCGCGGGTCGCAAAGGTGAATGGCGCGCCGTATCCGCTCGAGCCGCGTGGATTCGTAAAGAGCACCCACATCCCTGCCGCGGCGAGATTCTGGAATTCATCGAACCAGTTCTCGCCGTAGGCCGAATGCGGGCCACCGTGGATGTACAGCACCAGCGGGTATTTCTTCCCTGCTTCGTACCCATTCGGCTTCATCAGCCACCCTTCGATCTCCAGATTGCCCACCGACTTGTAGGTGAATCGCTCGGCGTCGGACCAGGCGATCTCGGCGCTCAGCTTGTCGTTGAACCGGGTGAGCTGCCGCTCCCCCTGGCCATCGGCGGATGCGATGAACAGTTCGGTGGGTTTGGTCATGGACGTCGCGACATAGGCGACCGACTTGCCGTCGCCATCCCAGGTGAACCCGGTGAGCCGCCGCCTGCCGCTCAGCGCCTCGCTCGGCACCTTGCTCGCGGTGTCGAGCTGGAGGAGCGCCGTTCTCCCCCCGATGTCGGCGCTCATCGCGATCTTGCCGTTCGGCAGCCACCAGTATGCCGACGGTTCGTACTGCCAGTCGCCCAGCAGGTTCTGCGGGGTCCCGCCCGAGGCGGGGACGACATAAAGACGAGCACTCGCGGTCCGGTTGGGGCGGGCCACGAACCCAATGGTGCGCGAGTCGGGCGACCACTCGAGGTCGCCTTCATCGCCCGGGGCGGTCGTGATCCGCCGCGGCGTGCCTCCCGCCGCGGGAATCACGAAAATGTCGGCGTCGTTGCGGGGGGCCTCCTCCCGCTTCGCGTCGTAGGGAAGCCGGGCCAGCGAATCGCGCTCGGCTCGAACCACCGAATCGGCCCGGAGCGCGGGGTCGGCGGTAAAGGCGATCCATTGCCCGTCGGGCGAGACCGCGATTCCGCTGTGCGCGTAGGGAGCATTGGTGACCTGCTTCTTGGCCCCGCCATCGAGCGTGCGCATCCAGATCTGGGCGGGCCGGTAGAGGCGCGCTTCGCGCGGGCCGGGAAGAAAGCCGGGCCCGTTGCTCTTGTATTGCATCTCGGTGATGTGGCGACCGTCGAATCGCGCCGGATCGACCGGCGAGGTGATGGCGCCGAACGGGGGCCGCGCCATGGCCTGCATCCGCGCGTAGGAATCCCGCCGGGTGGTGTCCCGCGTCATCCCGGTCGCGGCGCTATCGGTGTAGAACACCACCTTGCCGTCCCGGGGCGTCACCCCGCCCGGAATGCTGTCGACCTCGAATGCTTCGCCGCCGGGCCGGTCCATGCGGAGCGCCCAGGTGCGCCCTTTCCCGCCGGGACGAGTCGAGGTGAACAGCAACAGCTTGCCGTCAGGCGCCCAGCGCGGATTGGAGCTCTCCACCCCGGGCGAGGTGAGCCGTTGCGGCTCTCCCCCCGCGGCCGCCACCAGCCAGACTTCGGCGTGCCGTTTGTTCTCCGCGGTCACCACGGTGGTGACCGTGAACGCCACCTGCTTGCCGTCGGGAGACAGGGCGGGCGCACTCACCGTGGTGAGCCGGTACCAGTCGTTCGGCGTAAAGGCCCGGCCCTGGGCGGTGAGCGGGAAGGTGATGAGGGCGAAGGCCAGTGGGGTCAGGATGTATCGCATGCAGGAAACTCCTCGAAGGTGCTGGATGCTGGATGCTGGTACCGTTCACCGTTCACTGTTCACCGTTCACCGTTCAGAACCCTGCCGCCGTGCTCACGACCCACCTGAATTGAATGGAGCCGTCGATCTGCCCGGCGGCGAGCCGAGGCCTGGTCACGACGAACGGTACATCAAACCGGGTCACGAAGCTCGTCTGGCCGATTCGGTGCCCCATTTTGATTCCGATGCCGGCATCCGCAACGAGGGCCGCGTTCGTGCCCGTCTTCGGAATATCGCCATTGCCCACTGCGGCGTCCCCGAATGCGCCCACGCGGACCTCGCGGAAGAGCCGCATTCCCTGCTGGGTGGTCGTGTCGCGGTCCGGCCGGGAGAGTACGGTGCGATCGGCGTCCACGTTGATGGCGAGGAGCCGGGTGGCACTGGTCCCGGGCGCGAGCCCGCGCAGTCCGCCACCGCCGGGCATCTGATAGTGCATGTCGCTGCCCGCGAGCAATGCACCGCGCGAGCGCAGGAAGGGGTTGGCGAACTGCTCGTAGGGATCGGCGCCGGCGATGAAGAGCTGCCGTTGTTTGAGCGGATGCCGGCCCGATTCGACCCATCCCGCATAACCCCGGAGCGTGAGTGCGATCCTCCGCCCGATTCCGCGTCGCGCCGTGGCCTCCGCGGTCAGGCGAAGATAGGGCTGCGCATCGTAACTGTCTCCGGTCGTGAAACCGCTTTCCCTGTTGCGGTACTCTACTCCTCCGCCGAGTCCGAGCCGGCCCGACACCGCCCAGATGCCGCGCTGGTCCTGCGAGCGGATCCACCCCTGGGCTTCGACCGTTCCTCCTCCGTCCCAGAGCGCCGGATCGAGGTACCTGGTGTCCGTCGTCACCAGCCACCGCACACTCGCACCCCGATAGGACTGGGCGCCGAAGGTCCGATGCTGATTGGTCTGGCGCTCTATCGTCGCCGAAGCTCCGGCACGGCCCTCGACCCAATAGGCTTCGAGCGTCTGGGACGTGCGTGGCCGGTAGAGCCAGAGCGGATTCCTGATCCGGAGGAATCCGCCGAGTCCGCGCTCACGAGTCCCGCTGGTCCGGTCGAGTCGGCTCGTCCCGACACTGAACGTCAGCGTGTTCTGCTCGAAGCGGCCGAGATAGTCGGAGCGCATTCGTCCGCCGATGGTGACACCGCCTTCGTCGTTGTACCAGAGTGCCGGGACCAGCCCGAGAGTCTGCCGGTCCCGCCGTACCGGCGTCCAGAAAAGACGATCGAGGTACGCCTCGGTACGGCCCGCGGGACCGAAGCCGAGCAGCCCGCGCTTCTTCCGGTTGTCGAGCTGGTTCCAGTCATGGGCACGGGCTCCCGGATCGATCTCGACCTCCCGGGGCCGGCCGTTCGTCGTGAGCTCCACCCACTCCCGTTCCGCAATTCCCGACACGCGGACCATTGCCGAATCGGAGGGGGTGCGCACCACCACGTCCACTGGAAAGATCCCTGACGCTTTCCGGATCACCTCGACGCGCGTGAGCCAGCTTTGCGTCGTTGCGTCGTTGCGCCTTTGCGTCCTCACACCACCGACCGCATAGTCATAGAGCTCCGTGCCATGCAGCCACTGTCCGAAGAAGGTGGCCAGGTCTCGCTTCGATACCTCCTCCGCCACCGCCCGGAAGGCCGCTTCGTCCACGTGCTTGAGCTTCCAGCGCGCATAGTAGGTGCGAAGAATCTCCCGCATCACCGAGTCGCCGACGATGGTGCGAAGCTGATGGTAAAACAGCTCGCTCCGATCGTAGACCATGGCGTTGTAGGTGCTGAAGTCGCGGTACTTCTCGCTCACCAGACTGGTGGGCTCCGACCAGCGGTCCAGGTCGAGCAGGAGGATCCTGCGCTCGGTGCGAGGGTAGCCGTTCGCCGAGTCGTGCGCCTGGCTGAACCAGGTGGTCTGAAAGCTGGTGAAACCCTCGTCGAGAAAGCCTTCCCGCCACTCGTTGTTGGCCAGGATCCCCATGAGGTAGTTGTGCCCCACTTCGTGCAGGATCAGCCCCTGCCCTGCCGAGCTGTTCTGCACCATCATCGGAAATTCGGTGCCGCCGCGATCGAGCCGGCGCACGTTCGTGATCTGCGGCCATGGATAAGGTCCGAAGAGCCCATCGAGCCACTCCAGCGCCGTCTCGGTGCGCCTGACCGCAAGCCCATTGCCCCAGGTGCGCGTCTCATCGGGCCGGTAGAGCACGTGCACCAGGACTCCGCCGAAGCGCCCTCCCTCATACACGAAGCCGGGATTCATCGCCAGGGCAAAATGGTGCACGTCACGGGCCTCCCAGACAATCCGTTTCCGACCCGGCGCCGCGTCGCCAAGCCCGGCGCAGCGCGGAGCGCCGTAGGCGTCGCGGCGATATTCCACCGGCCGTGCGGGATCCCGGTTGACACGCTCCCATCCCGGGTCGCCGCAGGCCGGCACACCGGTGGCCCCGACGACCTGATCTTCGGGCACATCGAGCGTCACCCGGAAATCGCCGAAGTCTCCATAGAACTCCCCCGCCGGATAGAGCGGGTGTTCGTTCCATCCAAACCGGTCGTAGGCCACGACGCGGGGATACCACTGGGCAAGATCGTACTCCCTCCCCGCGCGCCCCTGCCGCCGGAACACCGTCGATGGGCGCCCCTCCCATTCGAGCGTCGTACGGAACGATCCCCCGGGAGCAACCGGTGACGGCAGCACAAAGCGGACGACGGTGCTGTCGGGAGCGAACGGGTATTCGGCTTCGACCGGGACACCGTCGACTGCCACCCGGCTCACACGGTTGTAGCCGTAGTCCGGGTCCTCGAGATCGTTGAAGCGGCGGCGACGCTCCGCGCTATCCGCGTCGGACCAGCGCGAGCCGGGACGGAAGGCGTTGAGATAGAGATGAAACGAGATCGTACGAAGCGTATCGGGGGAATTGTTGTGATAGACCACCCGCTGCGTGCCGCCCACGGTCCCGCGCGATTCATCCAGCGTGGCGGTGATGTCGTACTCGAGCCGCTGCTGCCAGTAGGGTGCCCCGGGCACTTGCGGCGGCGTCTGCGCGCCGAGGGCGAGAAGGAGCGCGTATCCGATCATCGGTGGTGAGCGACTCCCTGTCGGCGTCTCGAGGCAGTGTGCGGCGGTGAAACATAGCCGAGCGGCCCACTCGGGGTGACAACCGGGGGGCGCCGACCTACCTTCTTGACAGGTTTCCTCTCTGCGGCGGATCGGTGTCCGAGATCCTGAATCAGCTCACGGAATCGCTGGGCTCTCAGTACCGCATCGAGCGCGAGCTCGGTGGCGGTGGGATGAGCCGCGTCTTCCTCGCCGAAGAGACGGCCCTCGCCCGCAAGGTCGTCATCAAGGTCCTCCCTCCCGAGATGGCCGCCGGGGTCAACCAGGAGCGCTTCCGCAGGGAAATTCAGCTCGCCGCCCGCCTCCAGCATCCCCATATCGTCCCGCTCCTCGCCGCCGGCTCCGCCGGCGACATGCTCTGGTACGCGATGCCCTTCATCGAGGGAGAATCACTCCGGGTCAAGCTCGCGCGCGGTGGTGAGCTTCCGGTGCCGGAGACCGTCCGGATTCTCCGCGAAGTGGCCGATGCGCTCGCCTACGCGCACGGCCAGGGGGTGGTGCACCGGGACATCAAGCCCGACAACGTCCTCCTCTCCGGCCGCCACGCCCTGGTCACCGACTTCGGCGTGGCCAAGGCGGTGAGCGAGTCCACCGGCGCCCACACCCTCACCTCCCTCGGCCTGGCGCTGGGCACGCCGGCGTACATGGCGCCGGAGCAGGCCTCCGCCGATCCGAATGTGGACCACCGCGCCGACCTCTATGCCCTCGGCGCCATGGCCTACGAGATGCTGGCCGGGCACCCGCCCTTTTCCGGGATGAGCGCCCAGTCGATTCTCGCGTCCCACATCACCCAGACCCCGGCCACGATCAGCAGCCACCGGCCCGCGGTGCCGGCGGCGCTCAATGCGATCGTGATGCGCTGCCTCGAAAAGCGCCCCGCCGATCGCTGGCAATCCGCCGACGAGATGATGCCCCACCTCGACGCGCTGCTCACGCCGAGCGGCGCGACCGCGCCCACTGGCGCGGTTGCCTCGGTGCCCACGATTTCGTCGGGTACCGAAGCGGCGCTCCGACGCGGCCACCCGGTGCGGGTGGCGCTCCTCTTCGGCGTGGTCTCGCTCCTGGTGCTGGCGCTGGTCAATCTCCTGGTCAACCGGATCGGCCTGCCCAACTGGGTGCTCTACGCCTCGGCGGGACTTCTCCTCCTCGGCCTGCCCATCATGCTCGCCACCAGCATCCGGGAGCGGAAGCGTCTGCTGGCCAGAACCACCGGCACCTCGCGATCCGAAACGGGACTCGTCGGGATGCTCACCTGGAAGCGCGCGCTCACCGGAGGAGGACTGGCCTTTGCCGGGCTGGCCGGCGGCGCTGCGGTGTTCATGGCGCTCCGAGTGGCGGGCGTGGGGCCCTTTGCCACCCTACTCTCCGCCGGAGTCATCAAGGCGAGAGATCCTCTGGTGGTGGCCGAATTCGAAAACCGCACCGCCGACTCCACCCTGGCCCAATCGGTCACCGAAGCCCTTCGCATCGACCTGGCCCGCTCGCCGAGCGTCAGGCTGCTGGAGTCGAGCGACGTGAGCGCGGCGCTCCGCCGGATGGAAAAGGATCCCGCCACTCCGCTCACCGCCCAGGTGGCTCGCGAGGTGGCCGAGCGCGCCGGCGCCGCCGCGGTGGTGACCGGAGAGATCGCCCCCCTCGGCGCGGGCTTTGTGCTCTCGGTCCGGCTGATCGGCACCAAGGATGGAGCCACGCTGCTCGCCGAGCGCGAGACCGCCGACGGCGCCGCGGGCCTCATCGCGGCGGTGGACAATCTGAGCAAGAAGGTGCGGGAAGGGATCGGCGAGTCGCTCCGCAGCATCCGCGGCGGGCAGCCGCTGGAAGACGTGACCACCGGGTCCCTCGACGCCCTCCGCAAGTACACCCAGGGCAATCGCGCCGCCGACGTGGGCGACGAGCTCAAGGCCCGGGACCTCATCAAGGAAGCGATCGCGCTCGATACCGGCTTCGCCATGGCCTGGCGCAAGCTTGCCGCGCTCGAGGGCAACATCGGCGGCAACTTCAGCGACCAGATGGCGGCGGCCACCCACGCCTACCAGCTCCGCGAGCGCCTCCCCGAGCGCGAAAAGCTGCTCGCCACCGCCTATTTCTACTGGACGGTGGACTACGACTCCGACAAGATCATCGCCGCCTACCAGCAGGTGCTCGACACCTGGCCCGACGACAACACCGCCGGCAACAACATCGCCATCGAGCTGATTACCCGGCGGCGCTACGCCGAAGCCGAAGCGATCCTCGATCGGCAGCTCGCCGCCTCTCCCCAGGTGGGGGTGCTCTACAGCAACATGATGGAAGTCCTCGGCCTCCAGGGAAAGTATGCCAAGGGGGACTCGGTCATGGCCCGGTGGGCCAAAGTCTATCCGACTGCGGGGACCCGGTTCGGCGAAGGCTTCCGGTTTGCCTTCGGCAAGGGCGACTACACCGCGGCGCTGGCCTATGCCGACTCCGCAACGCAGAGCCCCAGCGCCAACATCCAGGCACGCGGCCACCACCAGCGCGCCAACGTCTACCGGATTCGCGGTCAGCTGGCCAGAGCCGACCGCGAGGAGCTGGCGGAAGCCGAGCTCAGGCGTCGATCGGGCACCGAGGCAGCGGCGTTGGTCGCCTTCGTCGAGGTTGCGGCTAGCGAGAGCCAGCTCCGCGACCGGCCCGAGGCGGGCGTCCGCATGGTGGACTCCGCCGTCGCACGCTTCCCCATGGCCGAGACCGCGCCGGTAGACCGGCCCTACCTTCCCCTCGCCGATTTCTACGTGCGGGCCGGGGAAGTCGCCAAGGGAGAGCGGATGCTCGCCGACTACGAGCGCACCGTGCCGGAGGAGGTCAAGAAAGGCGACTTCGCCCGCACCTACTCCCAGGCCCTCCTCGCGTTCGGCAAGGGAAAGTACTCCGAGTCCATCGCCGGGTTCCGGGAGTTCCGCTCCAGAAATGGCGGCGGAGCCATCGCGCTGCAGAACATCGGGTTGGCCTTCGACAAAATGGGCGAGATCGATTCGGCGGTGGCCAACTACGAGATCTTCGCGACCACTCCCGAGACCGGCGCGTCGGGGCGGCAATACGATCTCCCCCGCACCTACCGCCGCCTGGGCGAGATCTACGAAGGGAAACGCAACAAGGACAAGGCGCTGGAGTACTACGGAAAGTTCATCACGCTCTGGAAGGACGCCGACCCCGACCTCCAGCCGAAAGTGCGCGAAGTGAAGCAGCGCATGGCCGCGCTCGCCGGAGAGCCGAAACAGCCCTGATCCGGGGAGACTCTCTTGACTCCACCCTGAACCGGCGCTAGATCCACCCCATTGGACTCCGACACACCGGTGCGGGTCCCCATGCAGCATACAAGCGGTTCCCTTCAGGCGGTCTCGCGAGGTCTTCCCGACCTCGAAAGGCCGCCTCCGTGCTTGCAGGGGGACAAGCTCGGAAATGCCGACCGGCACCACGCGATCGGGTTCCAATCACAAGGAGGGAGGATACGGACTCCATGCCACTCGCTTTGAACTTGAGATACTCGCGCATCGTACAGTCGCTGCTCGCGGCTGCCCCGGTGGCGCTCGCCCTGCCGGCCATGCCGGCTCCGCTCACCGCCCAGGTTGCCGCGGGCGTGGCTCGCCCGGCACGCCTCGAGGCCACCACCGCGTCCGAGGCGGCCCGCACCGAGTTCTGGTCGGGTGTCGAGGACTTGACCAACGCCTTCCCCAATCGGGGCACTGCACGCATCAAGCGTGCAGTGGATCTCGACCCTGCCTTCGGCCTGGCGCGCGTGCTGCACGGAATCAATACGGCGGGTCTCACCACCGCACAGCGAAACGAGGAGATCGCACGCGGTATCGCCGATGCGGCCAAGGCCTCCACCGGGGAGTTGATGGTCGCCCTGGCATACCGCGAGAACTTCCGCCAGAACGCCGTGGAGGCACGGGCCATCCTCATGTCCGCCGGAGTCCTGTTGCCGGGAGAGCCGCTGGTGGCGTACCAGCGCGCGGTCTGGGCGGCGGGTGTGCCCGGTGGAACGCAGACCGACGCGATTCCGGAGCTCAGGCAGGTGATCGAGCGGTTCCCGGACTATGGCCCCGCGTACAACACGCTGGCGTATGCCCAATGGGAGGCCGGCGTCCGCAACGACGCCATTCAGACCGCGATGACGTACATGCAGAAGGCCACGGCGCAACCCAAGCCCCATGACACCTACGCCGAGCTGGTCCAGTGGGACGGCCGCTATGACGAGGCAATCACCCATTACAAGAAGGCGATCGAGGTGGATCCGACCTTTCTGGGCGGCAGCTATGGCCTTTCCGAGGTGTACATGCTGCAGGGCAAGGGCGAAATGGGGCGCGCGGCGCTGACTGCCGCGATGCCCAACACCACGACGCCGGCGCAGCGCGTCACGATTCATATCCGCATCGCCAACACCTACCTCCTCGAGGGAAATCCCAAGGCGGCCATGACCGCGCTCGGCACGGTGATCGAGGAGGCGAAGAAAGGCGAGCTGACCGCCTCGATCGCCAGCGCGCACATCGCCCTGGCGAATATCGAGGCGGCGTTCGGCGACCCGAAGAACGTGCAGGCCCACATCGGGCACATCAACGCGCTCCCGCCGCCCCCGGCACCCGCGACTCCGGCGGGCCGCTTCGCCGGCAACGGAGCCACCTTCGCGATCGCAGGTCAGCCGGCCGCTGCACGGATGTATCTCGACTCGCTCACTCAATACGCGACCAGCGCTACACCGAGCGCAGCCCTCACGTCGCAAGTCCGGGCCACCACCGGGTGGGTGTTCTTCAGCGAGGGCAAGTATACGGAAGCCCTGGCGGAATTCCGGCAGGCCAACGTGCAGAATCCGTCGGTCCGCACCGGAACGGCCCTCACCCTCTTCAAGCTCGGCAATGTGGTGGAGGCACGGTCGATGAGGGACGAGCTGGTCAACGACCGCAATCTGAATCTGGCGAATTTCGGAAACGTTTTTGCGCGCAGGATGGTGAAGCAGCGGATTATTTGAACGCCGTCTCGACTGCGGTGGATCGGGGACCTCTGCCTGACGGGCTCTGGTCCCCGTTCTGCGTCAGGCCACAGGCGATGAGCCGCGTGGCCCGTGCAGTCCCGACTGGATGCTCGAGGTCCACCCGATCCGATCCCATGGCACGAAAAAGGGAAATGGCCGCGTGCAATGCGGCCGGCCTCTCGCGGGAGAGACGGACCGCGGCGGAGCAGTCGGCATCGAGCTCCCAGCCCTGGAGGAGACGCTGCAGTGCGTCGCCGGTGATGCCTGCGCGAGGCCGGCGGTGGCCGAGATCGATGTGCGCGTACTCATGGGCCAGCACGAAGGCGGTCATCTCCGCTCCGTACTGCTTCATGAGCCGTGGGTTGTAATAGATGACGGGATCCAGAGGATCGGCAACTGCTACCGCCAGATCGGTCAGTGTCTCGCTCGGGATTGTCCTGATATTGGGCGGTCGAGATGGAACGGCACCGGTCTGACCAGATGCTAAGTCAAACCGGCAGCATAGGATAGAAAATAGGAAAACCCAAGCGGTCCGATCCATGCCAAACAAATTGGCAAGAGACGTACCAGGCCTCCCCGGATCGGTGGCGCACTACAGTGCCGTGCATGACACTCGTTTCATTGGAAAATCGATTCCCCGCGTCCCGCCCTGCCCCGGACCCTCGATCCGGGCCAGCAATGAATCCGCTCCTCGCCTGCTGTAGATGATCCGCTGCGGAAAATCATGCGCCGGATTCTCGACGGCGAACCCGCTGTCCGACACGATCACGGTTTTGAATTCGGTTTCCTGCTGACCGGATGGGAGCGCGGTGTAGACCAGCGTATCGCCACGCAGCGACAAGCGGAGCTGCTCCACTTCCCGAACCACGCCGTTCACCACGCTCCGGCTCGCGCCGAGCATCATGCCGCCTTCCGGGAGCATCCACATTTCGAAAGTGACCCGCGGACCCCGGCGCAGCTCCCAGCATCCACCGAGCCAGCGGAGCCGATCGAGCGGGGGGGCGGCCTGAGTCGCCGCGCTGCTCAGACCGGCGATGGCGGCGACAACAGCGATCGGGAGCATCATTCGGGAAGTTCGCATGCATTCCTCGGCGGGAGGGATGACGAAGCATATGCGATGGGGGACCGGACCGGATGAAACGTCCGGGTCGATCCGCCGTAGGGAGTGATACAACTCACCGATCAAGTTGGAGTGCCGGATAATGCGCAAGCCACGCGTCGACTTCGCCATCGGTACGATGTTTCTCGCCGCCGCCGGGTTCCTGCCCCAGACCGCGAGCCCCGAGAAAGTTGTGGAGGAGCTGCTCGCGGCCGATCGCGCCTTTTCGGCGGCGAGCGTCAAAACCGACCTGATCAGCGGGATCACACCCATGTTCACCGAGGATGTGGTGATGGGGCCGGTCCCCGGGAACAAGTTTGCCCGCGGGATCGTCGAGGTGCGCGCCGCCCTCAGCGCCAATCCCGACAACGCCACCTCTCACCTGGAGTGGACTCCGATCCGCGGCGGCGTGTCCGCCGATGGCCTCCACGGTTTCACGTTCGGATACATGACGCTCCGCAAGGCCGACAAGTCGGAGGTGCCGGTCAAGTATCTCTCCTACTGGATCAAGGGTCCCGACGGATGGCGGGTGGCGGTCTACAAGCGGGGCCGACGTCCCGAAGGACAGGTGTCGATGGCGCCCATGCCCGCGGCACTCCCGCCCCACATGGTCGCCCCGTCGAACGATGCCTCGGCGCTGGAGCGGTTCCGCGAAAGCCTCGACCAGGCCGAACGCGCGTTCTCCGACGAGGCCCAGAAAATCGGACTCGGCGCGGCCTTCGTGAAGTATGGGACGGCGGACGCGGTGAACATGGGCGGTCCCAGCTCGCCCGGATTCGTGATCGGGTCCGAAGCGATCGGCCGGGCGGTGTCCGCGGGAGATCCGCCGGGAGAAAGCCCGGTCTCCTGGGCGCCCGATCGTATCATCGTCGCGGGCAGCGGCGACCTCGGCGTGACGATCGGCATGATTCGGCCGAATGCAAAGGCCGCCGACGGGTCGACGCCTGAAGGATTCCCGTTCTTCACCATCTGGCGCCGGGCGAGCCCGAAGGATCCCTGGCGATACGTCGCGGAGTAGCTCTGCGCCTCCGCGCCTTCGCGTCCTCGCGCCGCATGTTTTTCTCCGCGTCAGTATGACACATCGTCGTGCCGAACTATCTGGCGATACCGGCAGCCTCCGTCGGCCTTCCCGAATCAGCTAACTCGTTCAGTCCCGCGCACCTGACTCCCTGACCCGCCGCGGGGCCCTGCGCTTGCGTTTGTCGCGCCGGTCAACAGCTCCACATCCATCCATGGAGAGGACCGGTTATGTCGGTATTACATCACAGGCTCGCCTGGGCGGGCGCGTTGGCGCTCATCAGCTGGTCACCCGGATTGGGACTGCCGGGCGCCGCGCTCCAGGCCCAGGCGACGATCACGGGCCGGGTCACGGACACCGAAGGCAAGCCGCTGGGTGGGGCGCAGGTCGTGATCCGCGAGCTCGCATCCTACGGCGCCACCTCGGCGACCAATGGGAGTTATACCATCGTGGTGGGCGCCGACAAGTCGCGGGGGCAATCGCTGACCCTGGTCGCGCGCTACCTGGGCAAATCCCCTCAGACCAAACCGATCACGCTCAACGCCGGCCGTCAGGAGATCGACTTCTCACTCAGAGACGATCCCCTGCGCCTCGACGAGCTGGTGGTGACCGGTGTCAATGAAGCCACCTCCACCAGAAAGCTGGCCTTCGCGGTCGGCAAGGTATCCGCCGACCAGCTCCAGGAAACCCCGGGCGTCACCGCGCTCAGCGGTCTGGCGGGGAAGGTGTCCGGTGTGCGGGTCGTGCAGTCTACCGGCGAGCCGGGGTCGGCCCCCACGATCCGGCTGCGCGGCGCCACCAGCATCGGCTCCTGTGATCCGGGCGGAATGTCCGGCTGCCGCGCCGCCGAACCGTTGATCATCGTCGACGGGACCATCAGCAGGGCCACGCTCGCCGACATCTCATCCGAGGACATCGAGCGGATCGAGGTCATCAAGGGCGCCGCCGCGAGCTCCCTGTACGGCTCGGACGCGGCGAACGGCGTGGTGCAGATCTTCACCAAGCGGGGCCGGAGTCTCGCCGACGGGAAACTGCTCGTGACGCTCCGCAATGAAGTGGGAGCCTCCTTCCTCTCGAAGCGGATCCCCAACGCGAACGCGCATGCCTTTCAGATCAATCCCGACGGCTCATTCAAGCGCGACGCCGGCAACAACCGCATTCCCGAAGCGGACGGCATCGCCGACAACCCGTACCCGGAGTATCACGACCACCAGGGTGAGATCATTCACCCCGGCCTCTTTTATACCAACTACATGTCGATCGGGCAGCGCCGGGGCGCGACGAACTTCAACGCCTCGTTCCAGAATACCCATACTGAAGGGGTCATCTTCGGGCTCAAGGGCTTCGGGCGGCAGAACTTCCGCCTGAACGTCGATCAGCAGCTGACCCCGCGGGTGGATTTCGAGCTCAGCACCTTCTACGGTCGCTCCGACAACAACACCGCGACCCAGGGGGCCGGCGCCCCGTTCTTCTCGATCTCCTTCGTCGAGCCGTACATCAACCTCTTTGCCCGGAATCCCGACGGCAGTCCCTACGCAGCCAAGATTCCCGATCTGCTTTCGAATGCCGCCAATCCGCTCTATGTGCTGGCCAACCGGAAGCGCGACACCGAGCGGAGCCGGTTCACCGGCGGCGGCCGCCTGCGCTGGCGGATGCTCGACTGGCTCACCGCCGAGGCGAACTACAACTTCGATCAGGAGCGGGAAGACTTCACCGATCTCACGCCGTATGGATTCATCGCGCCATCCGGCTCGCCGACCGACGGCAGCCTGCTCAAGTCGGCGTTCACCGGACGCACCTACAACGCCGGAGCGACCATCACGGCGAGCGGGACCTGGAACGGCATCACCAATACCACCAAGGCGAGCTACATCTACGAGGATCAGACCTCGAATCTGCTCACCACGTCCGCCGACCAGCTCTTCGTCGGACGGGTGCCGGAGTTCGCCTCGGCCGACCCGGCCACGTTCACGGCGACCTCCGGCAATACCACCATCCGGAACCGGAATGCCTTCATCATCAGCACATTCGATATCCGGGAGAAGTACATCCTCGACGGCCTGGTCCGGCGCGACGAGTCGTCGTTGTTCGGCCCGGAGTCACGAAGGCAGTGGTACTATCGCGCGTCCGGCGCATGGCGGGCCAACGAAGACCTCAGGATCGGCGGCTTCGACGAGATTCGGCTTCGCGCGTCGTACGGCACCGCGGGGCTCCGCCCCGGCTTCGAATACCAGTACGAGACCCTTTCCACCGCCGGAGGATCGTTCAGCAAGGCCCGGCTTGGAAACCGGTTCCTGAGACCGGCGCAATCGTCGGAGCTCGAGGTCGGCGGCAATATCGAGATGGGTGGCGGGCGGTTTACTCTCGAGTACACCTACTCGGAAAAGAACACCAAGGATCAGATTCTCCTGGTCGATTTGCCCTCCGTGGTCGGCTTCACGCAGCAGTGGCAGAATGTCGGCTCGCTCAAGTCGCAGACCCACGAGCTGGGCATCGGCTACCAGGTCGTCAACAACCGCGACCTGGCCTGGGTGGTGAGCATGACGGCCGATCGCACCCGTCAGACCATCACCGATTACCCGCTTCCCGAGACGCTCAACAGCTTCGGGCAGCAACCGGCGGTGTTCTTTCTCGGTGAAGGCCGCAAGCTCGGCGTGATGTACGGCAACCGCGCAGTGCGGACGATCGCCGAAGTGTACGACGACCCCGCCAAGGCGGCCTGCCGGGCGACCACCTGCCCCGACGCCAACTACGTGGTCAACGAAGAGGGTTATGTCGTCCTGGCGTCGCAGTACCACACCGCCAACGAGAAGCCCTTCAATTATGTGACCTGCGAGACCTTCAACGCCGACGGCAGCTGCAAGGCCACGACCGACATCGTGCGGATCGGCGATGCCAATCCCGACTTCAACGCCAGCTTCAGCTCGACCTTCAACTACAAGCGGTTCAGCATCACCGGTCTGGTGGATTGGACCCAGGGCGGAAACATCTATAACGGCACCCGCCAGTGGCCCTTCCAGGATCGCCGCGACCAGATCTTCGACCAGAGCGGCAAGCCGGAGGCCGAGAAGAAGCCGGTGGCCTACTACTCCTATTTCTACAACGGACTGAACGGCCAGGCGCTGTTCGTGGAGCCCGGCACGTACGTCAAGATCAAGGAGTTGTCGCTCAACTACACCCTGCTGCGAGACCAGCTCAAGAAGGTCGGCCTCGGCCGGCTCGAGAATGTGCGGCTCGGTCTGGTGGGACGGAATCTCTTCACCTTCACCAAGTACGGCGGTTACGACCCCGAGGTCTCCGGACTCCAGGGCGATCCCTTCCAGTTCCGGATGGATTGGTTCCAGTACCCCCACTTCCGCACCTTCACCGGTGTCGTGGAGATCGCGTTCTGAGGCCCCGACCGACTCACATGAGGAAACAGTTCATGCCCAAGCTCATACAGTGGTCCCGCCTCGCGGCGACGCTCGCGGTGATCGGCACGGCGGGGTGCAAGAGCCTCGAAGTGACCAATCCCAACGCGCCCGACGCCGAGCGGGCCTTCTCCGATCCCGGCGCGGTGGCCGGTCTCGTCACCGGCGCCATGCGAAACTGGGTGCAGGTGCGGGAATCCTTCGACGGTGCGCTGGTGCTGTCGGCCATGGCCGATGCGTACACCGCCTCCTGGAACAACTTCAACCTGCGGTACTACACCTCGTACGGGAACGAGTGTCCCCAGCGTTGTGGGTGGGACAATCGGCCGACGTCCAACTTCCGGGTTCAGATCGAGACCTTCTGGTACGGGTATTACGGTCTCCTCTCGTCGGTGAACGACGTGCTCACCGCGATCCGGATCAACGACGTCCAGATCGGCTCGCCGGCAAACACCAAGATGCTGGAGGCGGTCTCGGTCATGTTACAAGGCGTGGTGTTCTCCCAGATCGCGCTCAATTACGATCAGGGATTCATCGTGGACGAGGCGACCGACCTCTCCAATCCTCTCGCCCTGCCGCTCGAGGACCGGGCGACGATCCGGGATGCCGCGATCGCGAAGTTCAACGAGGCGATCGCGCTCATGCAGGCCTCGCCGTTTGCGGCGACCCCCGGAACCTGGCTCGGCGCCACCAACGGGCCGAGCTACTCGAGCGCGCAGCTGATCAAGCTGATCCGCACCATGCAGGCGGAAGCCCTGGCCTACTTCCCGAGGAGCGCGGCGGAAAATGCCACGGTCAACTGGGCCCAGGTCGCGACCTACGCCTCCCAGGGCATGAGCACCGCCGGCGGGTCGGATCTGGAGTTCTACGTCGACCAGGTCAACATGCTCAGCGGGCTCAAGTTCTGGAGCAACGATGGAAGCACCATGCGGGTGGACACCCGCCTGGCGGCGATCATCACTGCCGGTTCCGATCCGTCCAAGGTGCATGTCACGCCCTGGCCGGGCGGGTCGGGCAATCCGAGGCCAAATGCCTTTGACGCACGGGTAGGCGATGGCGGCTGGGGACCCGCCGACGACTTTATCGGCACCGGCACCGTCGCCGCCACGAGCAACTCCGGCACCGAGTTCGCATGGTCCTCCAAAGCGATCTTCAATCCGACGCGGGGACAGTATCACCAGTCGAACCTGATTCACGTCCGGTACACCTACCTCTCCTCACCCGGTTACGGTTTGCCCGGGGAGGACGGCACCGGGCCCGCGCCGGTGTATATCCGAAGCATGAACGACCTGCTCTGGGCCGAGGGATTGATCCGGGGCGGAGGAAGCGCGGCGCAGGCCGCGACGCTGATCAACACCACCCGGGTGGGCAAGGGGCATCTCGCGGCGCTCACCGGGGCGGAGGGCCAGGCCGCGCTGCTCTCGGCGCTCAACTACGAAAACGATATCGAGCTTCTGGGCATCGGTCCGACGCCTTTCTACAACCGGCGCCGGCGGGACGAATTGTGGCCGATGACCCCGCGGCACATGCCGATCCCGGCCAAGGAGCTGAGCGTCCTCAAGAAGGAGCTCTACTCATTCGGCGGACCGACCAATCCGACCGGATTGGCACCCTCGTTGAGTGTGAGCGGGAGGGCCACGCCCACGGCCCGGCAGATCGGGGATGCAATCGTCAGGGAGCAACTTCGCGCAGGGCAGAGAGGCGGCCGGCAATAACGGGTTCCCCGCGCTCCTCTCCCGAGGGGCGCGGGGACTCGTCGTCTTGGTCGAGTGAAAATGGAATCCGGATCGTGGCCAGCGCGCCGCCTTCCGGCCGGAGCACCATCGTGAAGGCATGGCGGCCGGGGTAGAGCTCGGCCAGCCGTGCCTTCGTGTTTCGCATCCCGACCCCCTCGACCAGCGCTGCCATGACGCCGGTGGGGTCGCCGGTGTTCGACACTTCGAGGATCAGATCCTCCCCCGACCGCCGGACGGCGACGCCGATCCTGGTGCTGCCGAGCTGGCGCGCGGCGCCGTGCTTGATCGCGTTCTCCACCAGCGGCTGGAGAATCATGTTGGGCACCGACGCCCGTTCGGCGGCGGAGGCGACATCGAGCGCGATGAGAAGCCGGTCGCGGAAGCGGATCTGTTGAATATCCAGATACGCCTTCAGCAGGTCGATCTCCTCCGCGACCGAAATCACCGGACGGCCCGCCTGGTCCACCGCAGCGCGGAGCAGGTCGCCGAGGCGGAGTATCATGCGCTCGGCGGCGTCGGGATCGTCGTGGACCAGGGACGCCATCGCATGCAGTGTATTGAAGAGGAAATGCGGCTGGAGCTGCATCTTGAGGACTTCGAGCCGCGCCTCGCTCAGCTGTCCCTGGAGCGCCATCGCATGCACCGCGCGGGCCCGGGCAATCCGGCTCGCGTCCAGAACGTGCAGCACCGCGACGACCAGCGCGTAGATGAAGATGTTGAAGCCGGACTGGCGGAAGTACATCGCCGCGAATGAACCGGTGAGCGGCATGAGGCCGGTGATCCGGCCGAGCACGAAATCGATGCCGACATCGATGCCGCTGGTGAACAAGGCGAGCGCGAGATGCGCACCGAGCACCACCGGGAGCGGGCGGTCCCGCAGCCGTGGAATCACCCGGAAGCCGATGAGGGCCAGGGTGATGAGGCACCAGCTTCCGGCGGCCTTGAAGGCGGGGTAGAGAACGTCCCCGAGCGGCGTATGCTGGCCGGCCGCGGAGTTGTAGATGACCTGTTGCAGCGCCCAGGTCAGCGCCTCCGCGCTCCAGATGGCGACGACGATGGCGATGCCTCTCAACCGCTTCATACGCTCTGCTCCCGCAGCTCCCGGGAGCGCGACCGGCTCGCCATCAGCCTGGTCCCGTCACGGAAGACGATTTCGAACCGGGCATCCGGTACCGGTACCATGGCCTCGACGAAGTTGAGGTTGACGATGTGCGAGCGGTGCACCCGGAGAAAGACCGCCGGGTCGAGCCGCTGCTCCAGATCGGACAGCCGCAGATGGACCAGGTATCGCTGGTCCTTGGCAAAGAGGGCACAGTAATCGTCTCTGGCCTCGATGCGCTGGATCGTCGCGGTAGGGACGACGATGATCTTTCCGCGCACCCGGACGAACAGGCGGGACAGCGTCGCCGACGGATCGAGCGCCGGCGCAGCGCGATCCACCACCCACGGCTCCTTCTTCCGGCCGCCCCCGTCGCGCAGCCGCTCCAGTGCGACGGCGAGGCGCTCCCGGCCGAACGGCTTGAGAAGGTAGTCCACCGCGCCGAGCTCGAAGGCGGCCACGGCATAGCGGTTGTGCGCCGTCGTGAACACGATCGAGGGCCGGTGGGAAATCTTCCTCGCGACCTCGATGCCATCGTAACCGGGCATCTCGAGATCGAGGAAGAGGAGGTCCGGTTCCAGCCGGTTCACCATGTGCACCGCCGCCGGTCCGTCGGCGCAATCGCCCAGGATCTCGATCCACCCGACGTCGCGCAACAAGTCCCGGAGCCGCTTGCGGGCCGGAGCTTCGTCGTCGGCAATGACCGCGGTCAGTCTGGATTCCGATGTCATGCTGGGTCGAGTGCTCCGGTTCGGGATGCACAGGAGAGTTAGGCGCACGCCTACCGATACGCCAGATGCGCGCCGAAGACTGCCCGCCAGCACCCGTTCACCGTGCCCAGCGACCGTTCACCGAATACGCGTTGTCGGCCGTGCCCCTCGAGCGTCTCCTGTGTACAGTCCCTCAATCCACTCGAACCGATCAGGACAAACGACATGCGCTTCCGGAGGACAGTGGTACTCGTGAGCGGCGCACTGCTGCTGGCCGTGTACTCGGCGGCACCCGCGGCCGCGCAGACGACGATGGATCCGGCCGTCGCGCGCGACCTCGCACTCGTGCGCGCGGCGACGGCTCCCTTCAAGGACCTCGCGGCGGCGCAGGCGGCCGGGTATCCGACCGCGACGCCTCCCTGCCTTTCCGATCCCATGCAGGGTGGCATGGGCCACCACTATGTGAACCGGGCCAAGGTGGACAGCCTCCTGGACGTCGAGCATCCCGAAATTCTCCTCTATGCGCCGGCGGGTGAGGGCAAGTCGAAGCTCGTCGCGGTGGAGTACATCATTCCGTACCGGATCCTGCCCAAAGAGAGCAAGGCGCCGACGATCTTCGGCCAGGCGCTCAAGCGGAGCGACGGGCTCAGCCTCTGGTACCTCCACGTCTGGGCCTGGGAAGAGAATTCCGCCGGCCTGTTTGCCGATTGGAATCCCGCGGTCAAGTGCTGATGACTCGCGATCTCGCCTCGTGGCGCTGGCCGGTTCCCGATCCCGACGTCCGCCGGGCCTGCGGCCGCGTGGCTGCATCAGTGCTCCACGCCCGAGGCCTCGGCGCGCTCGCCGATCTCGAGACCGCGTTCGAAGAGGCGCTGAGCCGGCTCGACCGCGATGCGGGAGGCGCCGGCGCCGAAGCAAGCATTGCCCGCCTGGTCATGGGGATTGTGGGACCCGACACCTCGGCGTCGGTCGGATCGGTGATTTTTGATCGTCGTCGCCGGGGCCTGGCGTCGGCCCCTTCGGTGGGCCCCGACCAGATGCTTCGGGAGCTGCTCTACGCCTGTGTCCACCCCACCCTTCCACCCGACCGCCAGTGCAGCATGCTGTTGCGATTTGGATTCTGGCTCCCCAATGACGCCGTGGCGAAGACCCTCGAGATCTCGCCCTCGACGGTCGGCATCCAGCTGCGCCAATCCTGCCGGCGGCTGCGCGCGGTGGCCCGGCGGGGCAGTCGCGCGCGGATCGCGGGCCAGGATTCGCGCTGCCTGTCCATCCTGGATCACCTCGACCGGCTCAGGCATCGCACGGTCGATATGCGGAGATCCTCGCCGGGAGTGGTGGAGGCGATCGAGCGGGACATTCTGATTCATGCCGCCCTCCTGCTCGACACCGAATCGGGGCGAGCCCGGGCGGAGACCCACGCATTCCTCGCGGAGCTGCATCTCGGCACCGAGCGGACCAGACGAAGCGCGGCAACGAAGGATCCAAACCCGCTCCTGCAGGTAACGACCGAGCCGATCGAGGATGCGATGGCGGCCGGCCTGCGGCACCTCCGCCTCGCGCAGGATCAGGGGGCGGAAAGCCGATTCGTCTGGCTGGCGCGGATCCATGCCTCGTATCTCCTGGCGTCCGATCGCACCGGACTCGACTGGCAGCGGATGGTCGGGCTCTACGAGGGACTCTTGCGGGTATCAACCCCCGATACCCTCCGCCAGCTCCAGACCGGCTCATCCGCGGCGTGAAGGACTTCGGTTGATCACAGCAAAGCAACTCGTACCGCCGGGGCGGATCTTCTTCGGACTCGCGCTGGTCGCCTTCGGCATTCTGCAGTTCGTCTACGGCGACTTCGTCCCGGGGCGAGCGCCGGCATGGCCGTCCTCGATTCCGGGGCGGCTGGGCTGGGCATACCTTTCCGGGGCGGTGTTGATCGCGGCAGGCTCGGCCATCATCGCCGGGAGGAAGGTTCGGGAAGCTGGGATACTCGCGGGAACGTTGATTCTGTGCTGGGCCCTGCTTCGACAGCTGCCTGCCCTCGCCGCCAATCCACATGGGATCATCCTGACCAACGCAGGCAAAGCCACCGCCCTGGCGGGTGGCGCGTTCGCGCTGGCCGGATTCCCGGTCCTCGGCAGAGTCGGCCTCGGCGGCTTCATGATCCTTGGCGGGATTCAGCATTTCAACTATATCGACTTCGTCGCGCGCCTCGTCCCGGCGTGGATTCCCGGGCCTGTCTCCTGGGCATATCTCGCCGGCGTGGCCTTGATCGCCGGTGGGGTCGGGATGCTGGTCCCACGCACCGCTGGACGAGCCGCGGCGCTCTCCGGATTGATGATCTTTCTGTGGGTCCTGATTCTCCACCTGCCCAGAGCGGTGGCCGCGGGAGCCGCGCAGAGCAGAAACGAATGGACCGCGCTGTTCGAGGCGCTGGCCTTCTCGGGAATCGCGTTGACCCTGGCGGGTATCGCTCGAGCATCCGGCGAGAAGGATTCGAGCCTCAGCTCCTGAGCTCGAGCCGGCGAATCAAGCGCGCGGTCGCATCCTCGGCGTTGCGGATGTCCCGGGAGCGACTCAGCCGGAACGCTTCGCGCGACGACGCTCCGATCTCGCGGCGTATCCGGGACCGAAGCACCGGCTTGGCGCGGGAAATCCGCCGCGCGAGGAGCTGCGCGTCATGCAGCCGCCCGAACTCATCCTGAACCTCCGCGAGGCGGAGCGCCGCCGTGGCGGCAAGCCGGGATGAGCTGCCGAATGCCTCGAGGAGGTAGCGCAGCCGCTTGGTGGCGATCCGCGCTTGATGGGCCAGCTCGGTGTGGCCGGGTCGCTTCAGTCGTCGCAGACTCGACTCCATCTCCACCAGGCGCTCCGCGAGAAGCTGCGCCATGGCAACCGCCGCAGTGGGTTCGGTGGCCGGCATCCCTCCCGGAGCACGCTCGGCCTGCTTCAGCTGTGCCGCGAGCTTCGCCGCGGACACCGGCAGGTCCTCCACGACCTTTTGCAGCAGCTTGCTTCGTGCCCGACCCTCTTCCTTGCCAAGCCGTCGCTCGATTCGGTGCGCTTCCCTTGCCAGGGCCGCATTTCCGCTTTCTCCAATGCCGCGCAGGGACTCGCATTGGACCTGAAGATCCCGGGCGTCGCCGGCGACTCGCGACAATCGCCGCATCCGGCGTTCGCTGCTCCCGCTCACCGTGTCGTCGAGGAGGGGACGAAAGGCTTTGAGCCAGCTCCGGAGCCGGCGTAACGCCACGCGGAAATCGTGCACCGTCTCGGGATCGTCCTCAGTCACCAGGCGCGCGGCCTCTTCCAGCACCTTGAGCAGGTGGAGCCGGCCGAGGCTTCGCGCCACGAGGCGAGCCGGTTGCCCGAGCAGCTCCGGCGTGAGGGTTAATTTCGCCATGGCAGCGTATGATAGGCGCGCCTCTCAGTCGTCACCAGCAGAGGGGGAAGCGTTACAGGGAGGTCAGTATGCCATTCATCAATCGCAGGGATGCCGGGCAGCAGCTCGCGTACAAGCTGGACAAATATCGGGCGGAGCATCCCGTCGTGCTGGGTTTGGCACGTGGAGGCGTACCGGTGGCCGCAGAAATCGCGGCATCGCTCGGGGCGCCGCTCGATGTCCTGGTGGTGCGAAAAGTCGGCGCTCCGTTTCAGCCTGAGCTCGCGCTGGGTGCGGTGGCCGGGGGAACGGTCTGGCTCAACGATCAGCTGATCGACCTGCTGGGAATTCCCCGGGCGACGGTCGAACGAATCGTGATGCTGGAGTCGATCGAGGTCGGCAGGCGCGAAGCCCTGTATCGGCTCGGCCGCCCGCGGATACCGGTGGAGGGCCGGACGGTCATCGTAGTTGATGACGGACTGGCCACCGGGGCCACGGCCTACGCGGCCCTCCGGGCCCTCCGCCAGCGGCTCCCGAAGCAGATCATCTTTGCCGCACCGGTCTGTTCCGCCGAGGGCGCGGCCGAGTTGAAGCGCGAGGCGGATGAGGTGATATGCCACTGGCAGCCAGCGGGCTTCCGCGCGGTGAGTCAGGCCTATGGGTCGTTCGATCAGGTGAGTGATCAGGAAGTGCGGGAATCTCTCGAACTGGCCGCCGCGTTGACAGCCGGAAAGGAGTGACGCCATGCGCCGGAACACCGCCGAGCTGTCGGTGCAGGAGATCGGGATCGAAGTCGATGGGTTGATATTCCAGGGCGACCTGACAATGCCCCAGGACGCGAAAGGCCTCGTCGTGTTTGCCCACGGGAGCGGGAGCAGCCGGTTGAGCCCGCGAAACCGGTTCGTCGCAGACGTGCTGGTGGAATCGGGACAGGCGACCCTGCTGGTCGACCTGCTCACCCAGAAAGAAGAGCACGACCGGGTCAACGTCTTCGACGTGGAGCTGCTGGCTCACCGGCTCCGGGAGATCACGCGCAAGGTCCTGGTGCGACCCGAGACCAACGGCCTGCGGCTGGGATACTTCGGCGCCAGCACCGGCGCCGCCGCCGCACTGGTGGCCGCCGCCACCGACAGCCCGCGAGTCAGCGCCGTCGTCTCTCGCGGGGGGCGGCCCGACCTGGCGGGAGGATGGCTCACCCGAGTCACCGCACCGGCGCTGCTGCTCGTCGGCGGCCTGGATCCTGTCGTGCTCGAGCTCAATCAGGCGGCATTCGCAAAACTGCCGGGTGAAAAGCGCCTCGAGATCATCCCCGGCGCATCCCACCTGTTCGAAGAGCGGGGCACGCTCGAGGCGGTCGCGGCATATGCGGCCGACTGGTTTGACCGGTTCCTGGTGGCGCCCGGCTAGAGACCGAACGGGTAGGTATCCGGTAGGCCCGCTTCGGCTGGACCGGGCAGCGGCGTTACCGGACCGGTCTGGTCGAACCAGATGTACTCGTCGAACTGCTGCGGGAGTGACGCACGGAAATAGTGGCTTGCCCGCTCGGTTGCCGGCCGGTAGATGACGCCGATCGCGCGCTCGAGGCGGTCCGGCAGCAGCTCGTCGCGGATGGCCGCGTTGGCCGGCACGCGGAGGGGCAGGAGCCCTGCCGCCAGCTCCGAATCATGGAAGAGCCGCTCGTAGCTCTCCGGGTGCGAGGGTCGCACCTGCATGACCTGCATCGGCTCGTCCCAATTGTGCGCGGCGGCTACCGTGCCGTGATCGGTTCCGAACCCCACAAGGAATGCCTGGAGACCGAACGTCTCGCGGCAGAGGTGACCGACGTTCAGCTGCCCCGCCCAGCCCATCTCGGTTGCGGCGGCGTTGCCGATGTGGGAGTTGTGCGCCCACACGACGGCGCGGGCATCGGGTCCGTGGGCGGCGAGCAGCGTCTCCAGCGTATCGAACATGTGCTGGTCCCGCAGGTTCCACGATTCCGTCGAACCGTAGTACATGACCCGGTAATAGCGCTCGGCGTTCGCGACGAGGCGCGCGTTCTGAACCGCGTCGAGGAAGCGATCGCCGCCGCTCCGACCGGCATAATCGAGCCGGCGCGCCAGAAGATCCTGAAGCGTGCGGACGACTTCCGATTCGCAGCTGCGTTCCGCGTCGGTGATCGCGGCCCTGCCGTAGGCAGCCGGCTCATCCGCCCAGGGGGTGAGACACCCGTATCGCTCCCGAGCCAGGCGCGCCGCTTGGGGATCGGTGCGATCGAGATAGTGGAGGACTGACTCGATGGAGGCGTAGAGGCTGTAGAGGTCCAGGCCGTAGAAGGCGACTCGCGCGTCACGCTGCGCGCGCGCTCCGTTGTGCTGCCTGAGCCATTCCACGAACTCCGACACTTCGCCGTTGCGCCACATCCAGCGCGGAAATCGCCTGAACGGCTGCTCCTTCGACGGCGGCTCGGACGCATGCCGGACGTAGGCATCGACCCAGCGCGCGTCGGGCCAGTCCGCTTCCACCGCCACGATCGTGAAACCGGCCCGCGTCACTAGCTCGCGGGTGATTCGCGCCCTCATCCGGTAGAAGTCGGAGGTCCCGTGACTCGCCTCACCGAGCAGCACCACCCGCGCGCCGCCGATTCGGCCGAGCAGCGGATCGAGGGCCGCCTCGTCAACACTGGAGATCGGCTCCGCTCCCTCGCGGATCAGGCGGGCGAGGCCCGGGCTCGCAGTCGCGTTCAGCCGCAATCATCCCCCCTTCGGGTTGGCTCGACAGCAGCCGGAAACCTCGGCTTACAGATACGACGAACGGGATTGGGACAAATCGACAGCCAGTGGATGGTGGCGCGTTTTGGAGCCCTGCCGCGAGCAGGAAGCGTCCCGTCGAGCCGCAACTCGTAGGCCGGGTGGTGGTGCTGGTGACGTGGTTCCAGTGGTTGGTCGACCCGGTATAGACTGGGCGCAGCGCACCGGCTTGACCGCGAGGCGCAGAACGCAAAACGCCCCGCCGAACTGGGCGGGGCGTCTGCTTCACTTTGCGTCTTTGCGTCGTTGCGCCTTTGCGTCTACCTCGCCAGCAACTGCCTCCGGAGCTGCGCGAGCTTCCGCCGCACCGACCCGTCCAGTACCCGGTCGCCCACCCGGACAATGGCACCACCCAGAATCTCGGCATCGACGGAAAACGTCGGCACGACTTCCCTTCCGAGCGCCTCGCCGAGCGCGGCGGCGATCTCCGCCTGCAGCCCCGCATCGGGCGAGCGGGCGACGGTGATTCCCGCGCGGACCCGGTTGTGCTTCACATCGAGCAGCGCGCCGTACTGGAGGGCGATCTCACCGAGCAGGAGCTGCCTTCCCCGCTTGACGACCGCCTTCAGGAAATGCACCAGCTCCGCCGGAGCACCCGGAATCGCCGCCGCCAGCAGCTCCCCCTTCCGCTGCTTGGTCACCTTGGGCGACATCAGCACCGCCTGCGCCTCGGGCGAGCTGTCCACCGCCGCCGACAGCGCCTCGAGCAGCCGGGCGTATTCGTCGGTGCGGCCGCTCTTCTCGCCCAGGGTAAAGAGCACCTCGGCGTAGTTCCGCGCGATCGTGGGCGCCCTCAATGGGTTTCCACCTTCGCGAGATAGTCGAGCACGATCTGTTTGTCGGCGTCGCTGTCGAGCCGCTTGCCAATGACCTTGGCCGCCGCGCCGATCGCCAGATCCACCGCTTCACGGCGGAGCTCGGACAGCGCCTTGTCGCGCTCGGCCACGATGTCCCGCCGGGCGCGGTCGACCAGGGCATCCTGCTCCGCCTTCACCTTGTCCACCGCGGCGGCGCGCTCCTTTTCGAGCGCGGCCTTGGCTTCGGCGATCATCGTCTGCGCCGACGCCCGCCCCTCGGCCTGCAGCGCTTGCGCCGCCAGCAGCGCGGTCTTCGCTTCGCCGTTCAGACGCTCAGCGTCAGCCAGCTGCGCGGCAATCTTCTGCTCCCGCTCTTCCGTGGCCTTGAGAATGCCGGGCCAGGCGTATTTCCAGAGCACGCCGAGCAGGATGAGGAACACCACGAGCGTCCAGAAGAAGAGGCCGAAGTTCACCTCGAACGGCGAGGTGGGGCCCGCCTCGGCGGCGTGGCCCCCTTCTTCCTGCAGGGCGAGCAAAAGTCCTAGATACATGTTGTTCCTTTGCGTCTTTGCGCCGTTGCGCCTTTGCGTCGCGCCTTTGCGCCGCGCCTTCGCGCCTTCGCGTCTACTTGATCAGCTTGAACAGCAACGCGAACACCATCGCGATGATGGTCGCGCCCTCGAGCAGCACCGCGAACAGCAGCGCCGCACCGCGGATCTCGCCGCTGGCTTCGGGCTGGCGCGCGATCGCCTCGGCCGCCTGGCCGCCGATCCGGCCCAGACCGATGCCGGCGCCAACGATGGCGAGGCCGATGCCGATGCCGGCACCGAGGAGGGCGTTGTTGTTGAGGGCGGCACGCACCGACTCAGGTACCGGTCCGGCCTGGAGCAGAGCAAGGATGTTCAACATGTGGTGATCCCCGTAGCGCGTGGAGAGTGAATTCCGATTTGCGCCGCCCGCGGTCGGGGCCGTCTCTCCGTGCCGGCCCGTTCCTGCGTGGTCTGCCGTTGCCCGAAGGCAGCAGACTTTGCCGATCGCTCGATCGGCTACACGAACCCGGTATGCGGTGCGGGTGCCGGGTTCCGCCCCTTCGGGAGCTTCGCTCCCTCAGGGTGACACTTTGCGTCCTTGCGTCCTTGCGTCTTTGCGTCCCCCTAGTGCTCGTGCTGCATCAACCCGATGAAAACCGCACTCAACAGCGCAAACACATACGCCTGCAAGAATGCCACGAACAGCTCGAGCAGCATGATCCCGACAACCAGCAGCACCGTCACCCCGGCAATCGCGTAGCTCCAGACGCCGAGGGTGCCGAAGAGAAATACGATGCCGAAGAGCGACAGGATCACGAAGTGGCCGGCGGTCATGTTGCCGAAGAGCCGGACCGCGAGTGCAAACGGCTTGACCAGCTTCCCGATGATCTCGATCGGCGCCATCGCCACCGACATCACCGTCCCGCCGACGCTGCCCAGGCCCGGCACCTTGGGGAAAATGGTACGCATGTAGCCCTTGGGGCCGAGCTTGATGAAGCCGCCGACCTCGATGGTGAGGAAGACCAGGATCGCGAGCGTGGCGGTGACGGCGAGGTTTCCGGTGGGCGACGCCCCGAACGGAATCATCCCCAGCAGGTTCATGTAGAGAATGAAGAAAAAGAGCGTCATGATGAGCGGCGCGAATTTCTTCCCGTCGTGCTGGCCGATGTTGGCGATGGCGATGTCGTTCCGGACGAAGAGCACCAGCCCTTCCATCGCGGCGGCAAAGCCCTTGGGCGCATTCTCGCCGGCGCGCTGCCGGGCGAGTGCGCGGCCGGCGAGCTTCATGGTGAGGAACACCAGCAGCGCCGCGATCGCCATGAAGACCACGTGCTTGGTGGGGGTGAGGTTCACCACCATCCCGCCGATGTGGGTATCGGGCCACTTGTGCCACGCGATGTGGCCGAAGGGCGCGAAGTCGATCGAGTAGGCGTCCGCCGTGTGGTGGAGGACGATATCGCCGATGTTGATCTCTTCGCCTTGCAGGAGCCTCATCGGATCAGCCGGACCTCGTAGAAGAGCAGCGGTAACAATACGCCGAGAAAGCCGAGTGCCGTGGCCAGCGGGGGAAAGTGGGTCTGGTCAAGCCCCGCCGCGAGGGCGACTGCGAGAATCCCCGCGCCGCGGAGCGCCATCCCAGCGCCCCACCGGCCGATGAACTTCGATAGCGGCGCTCCCCGAACCGGCTTCATGAGGGCGAGAGCGGCCAGCTGGATTCCCATGGCGATCAGGCCAAACACCCCCGCCGCGATTGCCGCCGGCTCACCCCAGAGCCGGTAGGAGACCCCGGCCATGATGGCGGTCAGGAACGCACCGACGAGCGCCGTCGGGGTCATGCCTACCGCCGTCCCGCCCTACCGCCCTTACCGCCCTTACCGCCCTTCCAGGTCGGCCGGTTCGCGCTATCCGCCATCAGCTCCCGGTACATGCTGAGCCCGCCCAGGAAGGCGCCCAGAAGGGCCCCGGTAACGGTCAGCAGGGGACTGATTTTGAGTCGCCTGTCCAGCCAGAGGCCCACCAGGAGGAAGACCACGGTTCCGCCTGCGAACCGGAGCCCCGCGGCAAGGTACTTATATCCCTTGCCCATCGCCTGTTCCGGGGTTTCTGGCTCCATTTCCGGGTCAAAAATATGCGCTTGTGAAATATTTCGCAAGCGAATTCCGGGCTTCCAAAGCCCCTCTCTGGGGGGTAATCTCCGGTCCCCCGGCAACCCTTGTGAGGGGCTCAGCGTAAGGGGAGTGGCTGTCGTTCCTCTTCGCTCTTCGCTACTCCCTACTCCCTGGCATTATGACCGCGATCGATACGACAGACGACGTAGGGCAACTCGCTCATCTGGCGAGATCGGTTTCGGAATTGCGCCGTCAAGTGGCGCAGCGCATCGTGGGCCAGGACACCGTGATCGACGGGGTACTGACCGCGCTGCTCGCCGGAGGTCACTCCCTCCTCATCGGTGTCCCGGGCCTCGCCAAGACGCTGCTGGTCTCGACCATCGCCGAGGCGCTCGAGCTTTCCTTCAACCGGGTGCAGTTCACCCCGGACCTCATGCCGGGTGACATCACCGGCACCGAGCTGGTGGAGGAGGATCCTGCGTCGGGGCATCGCGCATTCCGGTTCGTGCCGGGGCCCGTGTTCGCGAACGTGCTGCTGGCCGACGAGATCAACCGCACGCCGCCCAAGACCCAGGCGGCGCTGCTGCAGGCGATGCAGGAGCACCAGGTGACGGCGGCGGGCAAGACCTACGCGCTCCCCGATCCCTTTTTCGTGCTGGCGACCCAGAATCCGATCGAGCAGGAAGGCACCTATCCCCTTCCCGAAGCGCAGCTCGATCGCTTCATGCTCGAGCTCCGGGTCGGCTACCCCTCACGCGAAGAGGAAGAGGCGGTGGTGGAGCGGACGACGGGATCCCGCTCGGCGGTAATCCGGCCGGTGCTCGATGCGGCGGCGCTCCGCGGGATGCAGGGCCTGGTGCGGCGGATTCCGGTGAGCAAGGGGCTGGTGCGGGCGGCGGTGACGCTTGCGCGGATGACCCGGCCGCAGGACCCCGAAGCGCCGGCATTCGTTCGCGAGTACGTCGAATGGGGCGCCGGTCCCCGGGCGTCGCAGTACCTGGTACTCGGCGCCAAGGCGCGCGCGGCGATGGATGGCCGGCCGATGGCGGACCTGGACGATGTGAAGTCGGTGGCGGCGGCGGTGCTCCGCCATCGCATCGTGACGAACTTCAGCGCGGAGGCGGCGGACCGGAAGAGCGAGGATCTTGTGGCCGAGCTGCTCCGTGCCGGAAGCTGGGATAACGGGAAGGGTTGAAACGCCGGGTTAGGCTGACGGGCGGGCTCGGGCAGACCGGAGCGCGAGGCTGAATCGCGGTCCTAGTTTTTCGAGGGCATCGAGCTCCGCGTGCTCCGACGCCATGCTGCCGCGCTCGAGCTCTTCAGTGACCGTGCTGGTGATCTCGATGGCCCGGCGCAGCCTGAACCGCTCGAGGGAGCCGGGACCCTGGTGCTCGGCTTCCGCTGCCATGATTGCCCAGATCCGCAGGCGCACGTTGTCGATCTCCCGCTTGAGGTCGGCGATCCCCGCCGCGGAGAGCACTGACCGCCCTACCTGCAGGTCGAGCATCTGGAGGGAGGCACGCATCGAGCGGACGTGATCGCTCGGCGACATCTCGGACATGGCAATCTCCCGGCACTATTGATGCGCGTTGATCCCATCCAGCGCGGGTTAGGCGTGTGAACACTAGCTCCGGATCCACCGGGGTGCAATTGGCCGGCCATGGCGGAATCAATCTACGGGCATGTTTGGCCATTCTTCTTCGCGCTTTGCCCTCACTTCTCTCCAGCCTTACGACCACGTTCTACCTCAGCGGCGGCTGATCGAAAGAGCGATGGATTAGTCCCGGAATTACTGCAGTTGGGATATGGGACAGGTAATCGAAAGGCAGTATATTCTTGAACACCTACAAGTTATGGACTGGAGCGAATCGCAAAAGGAGGCGCCATGGATGGGCCCACCGGTATAGGTGTCTTCGGCTCCGATAGCTTTAAAGGCTACGATTGCGCCTTCTGCGGGGTCACGATTGCGCCATCGGACACTACACCGCTACCACTTTCCATTCTGGCAGGTGGCCGTACTTTCCGGCTCTGGATGCACCGTGCATGTTTGGCGGAGCGCGTCCAGCCTCTCACCAGAAGGATGCTGGAAAAGATCCCTGCTGCTAGTCCGGACGAACTCAACGCAACCCGACTCCGGTTGGCCTAGACCCAAGTCGCAGATACTCCGTCGGATACCCTGAATGCAAACAGCGCGCGTCACAACAACGCGCGCTGGTCGCGCCTGAGGGGTCTACCAATTCAGGATGAGGCGCGCTGTGCCGATACCAGGAATCGATCGCCGAGCCGCAGCGTCTAACGCGGGTCTAATACGTCCGGTGACTTGATCCCTGCGCTCAACACCACCGCGATAATGTGTCACATCACTCGATGAACCCAACCGCCCTGACTCGTACGCAGTACGCCCGTTGTAGTACATTGTAATTGTTATTGCCGATACATCGCATTCATGAGCGAATTCATAGGAGAACGCCCTCGTCTGGGCACGAAGCAAAATGTCATCATCCAAGTTCTTGGCGGAAATGATGACGTACCTTCGCGGCTCCTCCCGTTTCCCGAGGCGAATGATGGACGAGACATAACGGGAACCAGCGTCGGCATTGATCCCACCAGTGGCCCGCTCTCCACGACCTCGGCCTTGCGGACAGCTTCTGGCGACTCGAATCACTGTGTCTATCGATGACTTTCATCGTCTGGATACGAATCCACTTGCTCTCGAGCGCGACGGCGTCGGGCCTCGTGCTATACCGCCCTCGTTCACGCCGTCAGCGGATTGAGCCATCTGTCGCGGTGGATCCGTCGTCCGTTCAGACTCTAGCATTGGCGCGGCCGACTGAGCCGCGATAGCTTCGAGACATGCCCCTCACACGCCGCGGTTTTCTCCAAGGGCTCGGCGCCGGCGGCGCCGGGCTCGCCCTGAGCCCCGTACTCGGCGCTCCGGAGCTGTACGCCTCTCCTGGCTTTTCCCTGCTGACGCATCTCGCTCGATCCACCGGACCGATCCAGCTCGATCGCAATGAGAATCCCAATGGTCCCGGCCGCCATGTGCTCGAGGCCATCCAGGCCGCATTCGGCGACGCGTCGCGCTATCCCGACGACCCCGAAGAGGCGCTGCGCAAGGCCATCGCGGCGTCCTATGGGCTGACGCCCGACTGGGTCCTCATGGGGTGCGGGTCCACCGAGATCCTCCGCGTGGCCGTGATGGCATTCTGCCGGGCGGATCGTCCGCTGGTGACCGCGGCTCCCACGTTTGAAGAGCCGGTCCGGATGGCGACGGCGCTCAAGGTACCGGTGGTCGAGGTACCGGTGGACAAGGCGATGCGGCTCGACCTGGGTGCGATGGCGGACGCGGCGAAGCAGCCTCCGGCGGGACTCGTCTTCTGCTGCAATCCGAATAATCCCACCGCGACGGTGCACGGAGCGGAGGCGATCCGCGATTTCCTGGCGCGGACTCACGGCGTTTCCGCCGAGACCACGGTCCTGGTGGACGAGGCCTATCACGATTTCGTGGAGGACCCGGCCTACTCGACGGCGATTCCTCTGGTGAGGGAGGATCCCCGGCTGGTGGTGTCGCGCACGTTCTCCAAGGTGTACGGCTTGGCCGGGTTCCGGGTCGGCTACGCCATCGCCCGGCCGGAGACCATTGCGACAATGCGGCCCTGGCGGTGCGGCAACAGCATCAACCTGGGAGCGGCGGTCGGTGCGGTGGCCGCGATGGGCGCGCCGGCGCACATTAGGGCGGAGCTCCAGAAGAGCCGAGAGGCACGGGCATTCACCCGGACATTCTTCGAGGGCCTGGGTTACCGTGTGGAGCCGTCGCAAACCAACTTCGTGATGGTGGACATCCGGCGCGATTCGAAGGTGTTCAAGGACAAGTGCCTGGAACGCGGGGTGATGATCGGGCGTCAATTTCCTCAGTTCAAGCAGCACACCAGGGTTTCGATAGGTAGCCTGGAGGAAATGGAGAGGGCGACGAAGATATTCGGCGCGATTCTCCTCTCGTCCTGATTCGCCCACGGAATTCACCGGATTCTTGCCACGTGCCGTTCGGGCACGCAACGCAATTGCCCTCAATCGGTTAGTTCGGCTGCCCCCGCACTCAAGTCTCAAAGGATATTCCCCAAAGACGCCTCTCGAGCTTGGGGAATCTTCCCGCGATCCGTAGACTCTTCTCGCGCGATGCGGGTACCAGACCTGATCGGGGAGTTCGCGGCGATGGACGCTCGATGCTACCTGAAGACGATGGGATATCCGGAGCTCCGGACGCCGGACGGACGTCTGGTCCGGCTCAAGGTTCGAAAGCACCTCGCGCTGCTGGTGTATTTCGCCGTCGACGGGCGCTCGTATCACCGCAGAGAAAAACTCGTCGACTTGCTCTGGGGCGGGGTGCCGATCGCGAATGGCCGGCACTCGCTCTCGATGGCCCTCACCGTGCTCCGGTCCATCCTGGGACCGGAGGCAATCCGAAGCTCGACGTTGCAGGTGAAAGTGCTTCCCGGGGCTGTCGCCGTCGACCTGGACCGGCTCCATTCGGGAGACGTTCATCCCTCGGGGGAAAATCCTCCGCTCGAGGTCGCGGGATTCCTCCAGGAATTCGAGATCGCCGATGCTCCCGCCTTCCAGGACTGGCGGGATCGCCAGCACGCGCAGCTCCTCCCTTCCATTCAGGCCGGGTTGCTCACCCTGATCGACCTTGCCCGGCGTTCCGGAGACATGCAAAAGGTGATGTTGCTGGCCGAGCGGCTGCTGAGCCTGGACCCTCTCGCGGAAGAAGGGATCCGGGCGAGGATGGAAGCATTTGCCTTGCAGGGCGATCGCCTTACCGCGCTCCGGATCTTCGAAGAGTGGAAGGAGCAATTGCACACCGAGCTCGGCGCCTCGCCGTCGGAGCTCCTGGAGGGCATCGCCGGGCGGCTCCGGCGCCGCGGACTGGATCGCCCGGACGATTCGCGCGGGCCGGCGGTGGCGACCGAGCACTGGGCCGAGCGTTGCTTTGTCGGCCGATCGGCGGAGTACCAGGTCCTCTTCGGTGCCTGGGAGTCGACAACCCAGCTCGATACCCGCCACGTGCTCGTGACCGGAGATACCGGGGTCGGAAAATCCACGCTGGCCATGCGCTTCGGCACCGCGGCGGCATTGGAGGGTGCCGCGGTGGCCCGAGTGCAGTGCTTCGAGCTGGAGCAACGAATCGCCTTCGGCATGATCGGCGCGATCGTCACCGCGCTGCTGGACCGCCCGGGGGCGGTGGCGACGGATCCCACGTCGCTAGCCGAGATCGCGCGGGTGGTGCCGCGGGTGAGGGAGCGATTCACGAGTCTTCCCCATCCCCGGCAGACCGAGGGGGAGGCGGCCCGGCTGCATTTCGCGGAAGGAACGTTTGCGCTCTTCGACGCGATCATGGAGGATCAGCCGCTGGTGCTGATCGTTGACGATTACCCGCGTTCGGACGAGGCGAGCTTGAGCGTCCTGCACATGCTCCTGCGCAGGATGGCCAACAAGCGCCTGATGGTCGTGCTCACTGGCCGCCCGCCGGAGCCCGACGAGCCGCAGCAGTCGGCCCGGATCCGGAATGGCATCGCCTATCTGCCGATGGTCCGGCTGGACCTGCCTCCGCTCTCGGAGTCCGAGAGTGATGCGCTGCTGACCGCGATCGCCCTGCGGGCGGGCAAGGCACCCAGGCTTCCCGAGCGGCGGGCGATTCTGAGTGCCGCCGGCGGCAACCCGATGGCGATCGAGTTGCTCGCGAGTGACTGGGCGACGCACGGGGATGCCGCGATGGCGGTATCGATCCCCGCGATGCGTGCGGAGGTTCCGGCGGCAGCGCTCGAGGCGGCGGGATTCGATCGCTTTCTGGAGCGGCTGCTTCCCGCCCTGCCACCGCGCACCCGGGCCGCGCTTCAGCTGGCGACGATTCTTGGACCGCGGTTGAACGACCCCGAGAGTTTCGATCTGCTCGGGCTCACGCCGGCCCAGGCCGCGGCGGCGATGACGGAGTTGATGGAGCGGCGCCTGCTGCGGGATGCGGGGTCGGGACTGGAATTCACCAACGAGCTGATCCGGGCGCGGTTGTACCTCAAGATTCCGGCGGCGGTCCGGCGGCGGCTTCACCACACGATTGCCGACAGTCTGCTTGCCCGGACGGCGGCGGGAGCGGAAATCCCGGGACTTGAGGTGGCGTGGCACTGCATCCGCGCGCGCCGGAGTGAGGAAGCGACTCCGTTCCTCATGACAGGAGCCCGGGAGGCCATCGTGCATGGGGCACCTGACGAGGCGGCGCGGGCGCTCTCGTCGGCACTTGGTCATCTCAAAGGGCGGGCTCGAGACGAGGCTGCGCTGCTATTGGCGGAGACGTATCAAGAGATGGCGCGGTGGGAAGAGGCACTCATTTATGTAGGCGATCTTGAATCTGAACGCGCAGGTGATCCCGCCATCGGCCAACTCGCCACGATTCTTGCGATCGAGAGCCGGCGCCATCTGGATCATTTCTCGATATCAGATCTTTTCGGCATTGCCCATAATCTTATTGAGGTTACCCGCCATGGAGTTGACTCCTCGATCCGCGCGCGCGCGGCCCTAAGTGCATCCTACATTGCCGCGGTTCTCAAAGATCAATCAGTTTCGGAAAGAGTTCGACTAGCGATTCAAGAAGTGCCACTCCAAGGCTTCGATACCTGGAACCGCATCAAGGTCCTCCTTGCGAGAGCTCATTCTTCCTATCAGGCTCGAGATCTCGATCCAGGTTTAAGTGAGGTGTTGGAGGCCGCTAAATTGCTCGAGCAAGCTGGCGCCACAGACACTACATTCGTGCGCATCCAAACGGGATTTGGCGCAATTGCATGTGTCCGAGGAAAATACGCTGAAGGCCTACTGCCCCTCGAACGCGCATATTCCGCCGCATCGCGGCTAGACAATCCGGATCTGATGTGTCAGGCGGCCCTTAACAGAGCAATATGCCTGTCGCGCCTTGGGACACCTGACGAACATCGCCGATGGGCCACGTTCGCAAGGAGCGCGAGTGAACATGCTACCCGAGGCACTTATGAGCGCGTCTCTTCAACGGTTCAATACGCACTTGCAAGCCTCGAAATGAATGGCAGAGGCGTTGCCCACGCAGCACTAACTGAACTTGATCAAGAAGCGAAGGAGATACGCCATCCTTGGCTGCTTCAATGCATTGAACTCTACAAGGCGGATCTGAACTGGTTGCTCGCGCGGAAAAGGGCAGCGTTCACCGCGGTGTCCCGTGCCAGGGAGATAGCTGAGGAAGCATTGGCAATTGGGTTTATTGGAACTTTTGCGAGATGGGGAACACTTTGGCTTCTCAAGGACGGCAGATTCGGGGAGGCCTGGGACGAACTTCGGAAGCCGTTCGAACTCCTACCACGCCTTGACGCGAAGGATCAAGCTGAAGTGCTCTGTTGCATTCATACGGTGAACGCGGAGTATCGAGTGCCGCTCGAGAACATTTCCGAACTTACAAGGCGAGCGCTCGCATGCCTCCCATACCAATACTCAAAACAACTCTCTCAGATGGGACTACTCTTGCCCGACCGATGCTCTGAGGCCTTCCCAAAAACTCCTCTGTGACCTAAGGGCGGGTCGGCCGGAAAGCTTCTGGCCAGACTTGATATTCGTAGTCTGCTCTGCCAAAAACTCCTTGTCGGAGACAAGCCGACGCACGGTCACCGAATTCACCGTAACGTCTACAAGACCCGGATCGAATTGGATCCCGCTGTATTTCACGAGCTCCGAAACAACCTTCTCGAAAGAGAGAGCCTTACGGTAGGGTCGATCTGTACTCATCGCATCGATCGTATCCGAAATCATGATGATACGGGCACCCAAAGGAATCGCTTCACCAGCGATCCCGTCTGGATAGCCCTTACCATCCCAGCGTTCGTGGTGCCAGCGGACGCTCTCCAGGACGTTTCCTTGAAATCTTGAAAAGAGCGCAACGAGGTCAGCACTCTTTGTCGCGTGGGTCTTCATGATCTCCCACTCCTCCTCGGTCAACCGACCTTCCTTAGAGAGGAGAGGTGCAAATTCGGCGTGGATCTTTCCGACGTCGTGAAGAAGAGCTGCGTTTTCAATCTCATCAACCAATTTCGGCTCCAAGCCGAGATCGAGAGCGATAGTCTTTGAGAGCGCCGCCACACGACGCGAGTGGCCTGACGTGTAAGGATCACGCGCTTCAATCGATTTCACCATCATCTCAAGCTGTTCGCTCGCATTGATTTCTAGCTTATCATATGCTGCATCGAGCTCATCGTAAAGACTTTGAAGTGTGTTCAGTTTGGCATAAACGTGCTTCGCCGCTACAATCGGCAGGAAGATTGCCAAAAAGCCGAGCTTGGCAAGGCCGTCGTTGCTATCAAATCGCAGAAAGATCCAACAAACGAGGAGCGCAAGGCTGCTTGCACCGATATCGTACCCCAGGACCCAGAGCGAGATTTTCGTCCAGACTTCTCGGAGTCCCTTTTCCTTGGTAATCGCAACGGCGCCGCTAACAAAGAGCGAGTTGAGAATGAAATAGACGAATGCCGACGCGAAGAACGCCAACACATCGGTGGCTACTGCAGAAGGTACCCAAGCGGCACCAGGAGTGAGATAGCTTGGCGGGATTGAACCGCCAAGTAGTTTGTAGGCAAGAACAGCAATCACGAGGGATAAGGTTCGCTGCGAAACATTAAAAAGAATCTTGATCCCCTCACGCCTCGAAGCCGCTTGACTGAATCCAGTAGATACCGCGGCGATCAGCCCGCCCCAAAAGGGGCCGAAGAGTAGGCCCGCTGCTTGGTGGACGATGAAAGAGAGCGATCCCTCGGCATGCCCACCGCGCGCATTTGTGGCAGCGACCTGGAGAAGGAATGCGACCAGTAGCAGAACAAGGCTGGGCCAAAACCCAGGAAACACTGAACGTTCGACCCAGGCATAGCCCATCAAGGCGGTGGCCGCGAGGGCCACCGAGCCAACGTAAATCTTGATCTTTCCTGCTGGGCTCATAGGGCCAAAAAACGAACTTGGGAGGGTTCCCAAACCTTACGGTTTACTTCCAGTCCCAACCTTCAGCGAAGAATAGGCCAGTAATAAGCCTTCCTACGCCAAATGCCGCAGCTGCGAGCCAGCTGATCATGAGCGTCACCTCCCTCTGGGTTACTCTGAGGTTGCGGGAAGTGGTCGGCCTCGCTATAGCCTACCAGACGCTCCGCTCAATTGTGCCCGCTCGACTCCGCTCGCCCTGCCGCGAAGACTGGGGTCCCCTCCCTTTAGTCCGTTCCTTTCCTGGGTCCTGCGTGGTCCGCCTTCTCAACCCGCTATGGTAGCTCTCCCACCGCCGCTTGGTTAGGCCGGCCGCCGGAGCTCCGTCCACCGATTCGTCGCGTCGAGCACCGCAAACACCGCGGCCCGCTCGGCGCTCTCCTTCACCTCCGCCGTGCCCGTCAAGAGCACCGTGTCCCGGCCGCTGGCCGCCTGCACCGCCGCGAACACCACGCTCCGGTCCAGCGCCTGGATCACCCGCGCCCCCTCGAGCGACATCGCCCCCTTGGAAAGCAGCCGGTCCAGCACCGCCACCGTCGCCCGCCCCACCGCCTCGACCCGCCCCCTCGGCGTGTCGGCGGCCTCTTCGTCGCTGCTCTCCGTCCTGCCGTCGCACGAGAGGGTCACCTGCACCACCACCCGCTGCGGCTTGCTCGACGGCTGCGTCGCCAGGTTCTCGAACAACACCGTCCGCTGCATCGAGCGCTGCCGGACCGCGTGGCGATCCAGCGTCTCCAGCGGCTTCATGTCCGCCGTCTGCGCGATGCTGATCTTCCGGTGGTCCACCCGGAGGCCCAGATGCGCCAGCAGCGCCGATTCGATGTTCCGGACCAGCTGCTTCGGCTGCAACCCGGCCTGCGCCAGGACGTGGACCTCGCTCACCTCGCCGAGCGGCGTCGTCACCACCCGCGCCGACAATACCCCCTCCAGCGAGGTCAGCAGATTCTCCGCCCGCCGGACCCCCCAGGGATCGGGCATGGTCTCGGTGGGAACAGCCGGCCGGGCCGGGTCTGTGGGTCGGGCTGCGCCTGGTCCGCTCACGAACACTCCAGTCGTCCGAGGTAGTACCTGTGCCTCATGCCACCGTGTTCCGGCCCGCCGCCTTGGCCCGGTAGAGTGCGCGGTCGGCGTTGACCAGGAGATCGCCGCCCATCGGGACCGCCGGGTCGAACTCCGCGATCCCCACACTCACCGTTACGGCCCCCAGCGGATACCCCAGCCGGCGGCCCACGCCTTCAATCCCCTGACGGAGCGCCTCGGCAACCCGCTCGGCCCCGTCCTGCTGTGTGCGATTCAAGATTACCACGAATTCATCACCGCCGTACCGCGCCGCCAAGTCCGACGCGCGGACCGCGGAACGGATCTCCGCGGCCACGGCTCTCAGAACATCATTGCCAGCTTCGTGCCCGTACCGGTCATTGATTTCCTTTAACCGATCCAGGTCGAGAAAGAGCACCGTGAACCGCTCGCCGCTGCGCTTGCTGCGCTCGATTTCCTGGCCCAGCCGGTCTCGCAATACCCGGAACGTCGCGAGCCCCGTCAACAGGTCGGTGGCCGCCTCACGCTGGCTCTCCTCCGCCCTGCGCTCCTGGTACGGCGTGCACTGCTTCAGCGATGCCCGCCCCAGCGCCGCCGCCTCGGCGAATTTCCGGCAGGTGTCGTACCCACAGGCCCTGCAATCCCACGGCCGCCCGTTGGGCCCGAGACCGATCGCCTTCAACACCTGTTGGACCGTCGCCGCATCCGCAGCCGGCTGGCGCGGCTTGAGATCGAACACCGCGCCAACGCTTGCAGTTACGCCCGCTTGAGTTATCGGCGACAGGCTCCTCGGCGGCTCGGTGCTCTGGACCACTGACCGGCGCCAATACAGCTGCTCCCGTGGACCCGACAGGGGGTGATCGAGCGCCCCCTCCGACGACAGGATGTCCACGAAGCCCAGGTCCAGCTTGTCGACCACCACCGCCCGGTTGAGCGCCGGCAGCGCCCCAAGGCTCCGGATCTTCTGGAAGCGGCGGTTGGACTGCCGCAGCTCCTCCAGAATCGCCAGCGGGAGCCCCCCCGCCGCGCTGATGTGCCGCCGCCGCTCCTGCGGGAGCCGGGTAAAGACCGTCGGCTGCGCCGCCGCCGTCACCCCCCGGAGCCGGAGCAGCTCGGCGAGATCGCCGAAGGTGACCCAGGCATCGATCTCGGGAGCGCCCCGCGAAGCGGCCAGCCCCGCGTACACCAGCTTGACGCCGTCTCCATAGAGCGAGCGCAGGTAGCGCGCCTCGGCCACCGGAGGGGTCGCGATCTTCGCGAGGAAGGGCACCAGCTCGGGATACGCCGTCCTGATCGCGTCCACCACCACCGGGTCGGTGGAGCGGATCAGCGTGCCGGGCGACTCCGATCGCCAGAGCCGGAGATACTCGCTCGCCACCAGTTCATCGCCGATGACGCCGCGCGACACCACGCGGAAACCGGCGGCATAACACGCATTCACCACCTGCTCCGGCGCCACCGGATAGAAGTGCGCCGCCGATTCGGTGCCGAGGATCAGGACTCCCGCGCCCTCGGCGGCAATCGCCACCGCGCGGCCCAATTCCCCGGAGACCCGCACCGCATCATGGGGACACTCCGGCACACAGAGACCGCACCGGATACACGATTCATCGAGCACATGGACCGCAGACGCGTCGGGCGCGACGGCGATTGCATCCGTCGGACAGACACGTACGCAGGCCATGCAGGCGACACAGGCGTCGCCGTCAATGACAAAATTCACTCGGCAGGCCTTCGGCCAGCCTGGGGTGTGTGCCCCAAGATTGTGATTGGGTGCGACATTGTCAAGCGTTCCTGTGGCTCAAGTAACGACAGTACATAAAGTTACGCGAGGTTGAACTCCTTGATCTTCCGATACAGAGTCCGCTCGCCGATTCCGAGCCTCGCGGCCGCTTGCCGTCTATTTCCTTGACATTCATGAAGAGCGGCGATGATGGTGGCCCGTTCTACGTCAGCCATAGTCATGCCATGCTTATAAACGACCTCTGGAGAGGACACCGGCTCCGCCGGCTCGATCGAAATGGGGGTCAGGGCGCTCTCCGGGACCTCGATAACCTGGACTTTGTGGCGGTCGTCCAGCCGCCGGCGGAGCTCCTCCACCTGGAGCCGGAGGTCCATCAGCCCCCGCAGGATGAATTCGAGCTCATGGCCGGTGGCGGCGCCTCCGAGGTTCCCGCGGGCCAGGACCGGGAGGACCGTGGGGGCCCCTTCCAGGATGTCGCCGGGGATGTCGGAGGCGCGGATTTCGGTGCCGGGAGCCAGCACCACCATCGACTCGATCAGGTTCCGCAGCTGCCGGACGTTGCCGGGCCAGGGGGCCTCGACCAGCCGCTGCATGGCCTCCGCGGTGATTCCCCGGAACGGCCGGTCGTGCATTCTGGCGAACTCCCGGATGAACCGCCGCACCAGGAGCGGAATGTCTTCCCGGCGCTCCCGGAGTGGGGGGAGATAGATGTTGAGGACCGAGAGCCGGTAGTAGAGGTCCTCGCGGAATTCGCCGAGGGCGACGCTTTCGCGGAGCGGCTTGTTGGTGGCCGCGATGACCCGGACGTCCACCTTGATCGGCTGGACCCCGCCCACCCGGAAGAAGGTCCGGCTCTCCAGCACGCGGAGCAGCTTGACCTGGACCGACAGCGGCACGTCCCCGATTTCGTCGAGAAAGATCGACCCCTGGTCGGCCAGCTCGAATCGGCCCAGCCGCCGCTCGGCCGCGCCGGTGAAGGCGCCCTTCTCGTGGCCGAAGAGCTCCGACTCGAGCAGCGTCTCGGGCAGCGCCGCGCAGTTGACCGCCACGAACGCCTTGCCACGCCGGGGAGAGAGATCGTGCAGCGCCTTGGCCACCAGCTCCTTGCCGGTGCCCGATTCCCCCTGGAGCAGCACCGTGCTGGTGACCGGCGCCATCTGCTCGATCTTGACCAGCACCTCGTGGATCGAGGGACTCTGTCCGCTGATCCCGGTGTGCTGCTGCAGCCGCCGGCGGTCCACCAGCCGGCGCGCGGTGGCCACCGCTTCGTCGGTGGGAACCGGTTTGACCAGCAGCACGGTGGCGGGGATCCGGGAGGAGCGTTCGCCCCGCTCCGAATCCGTGGGCTCCAGGAGGCCGAGGGTAAAGACCTCCTGTTCCCGCGCGAGCCGGAGGAGCTGCTGGGCCCCCGCCTCGTGCACCGCCCCGGTGAGGATCAGCAGATCGGGATGTTCCCGCCGCATGGCGGCGTTGGCGTCGTCGAGCGGTGACACCATCGCGGTGGTGAAGCCCGCGGCCTCGAGGGCGGCGTTCAGGGGAACGGCGGTCTCGAGGTCCGCCATGGTGAGGAGGATTTGGGATGCCATCGTCAGCTTTTCGCGTCCTCGCGCCTTCGCGACTTCGCGCCGATGTCATGCCCGGTCCGCTCCCCGCGCACCAGATCGACCGCGTGCTCGATCCACTGGGAGAGGACGCCGAGGCCGTCGGCCACGCCGCCGGGGCTTCCCGGCAGATTGATGATGAGGGTGCGTCCGCGGGTTCCGGCCAGCCCGCGGGAGAGCGCCGCCCGGGGGAACTTCCCTAACACGCTGGCCCGGAGCGCCTCCGCGATCCCGGGGGCTTCGCGCTCCAGCACCGCCTTCGTGGCCTCGGGCGTGAGATCCCGGGGTGTGAGACCCGTTCCGCCGGTCGTGAGAATCAGATCGACCGTCCCTCCGTCGGCCCACTCGACCAGTGTCCGCACGATCTCCACGGTGTCATCGGGAACCAGGGCGCGAGCGGCAAGGTGGTAACAGCGCTCCGAGACCCAGGCGGCGATCGCGTCGCCCGAGGTGTCGGCGCGCTGGCCACGGTGGCCGGCATCGGAGACGGTCAGTACGGCGACGCGCACTGTACGTCTTTGCGTCGTTGCGCCCTTGCGCCCTTGCGTCGCCTCATTTCTTCACGCTCCCCTTCGTGTAGAACGGCTTCTTCACCACTTCCGCCGGAATCTTCTCCCCCCGGCACTCCACCTCGAACTGCGTCCCGATTTTGGCGGCGGCGGCCGGCAGCATCGTGGTTCCGATGGCGTAGCCGAGCGAAGGGCTTTGCCCCCCGCTCCGCACGATGTCCACCTGCTTGCCGTCGAGCCACACCGGGTATTCGTGCCGCGCGATACCGCGCCCCAGGAGCTTGAAACCCACCGTCTTCCGGGTGACCCCGCGCTCCTTCTGGGCCTTGAGCGCGGGGAGCCCGATGAACGGCGCCCCTTTGTCGAGCTTGACGATCCAGCCTAACCCGGCCTCGAGCGGCGTGATGGTGTCGTCGATCTCCTGGCCGTAGAGGGCGTATCCCATTTCGAGGCGGAGGGAATCGCGCGCGCCCAGGCCGATGGGCACCGCGCCCGCTTTGGTGAAGGCCTCCCACAACGCCACGGTGTCCTTCCAGCGGCAGTAGATCTCGAAGCCGTCCTCGCCGGTGTAGCCGGTGCGCGAGATGAAGCAGCCGACCCCGGCCAGCTGGCCCATCGCGCACTTGTAGTAGCCGATACTCGAAAGGTTCATGCTCGACAGCGGCTGCAGCAGCGCTTCGGCTTTCGGCCCCTGCACCGCGAGCAGCCCGGTGTCGTCGGAGATGTCGCGCAGCCGGATGTTGGCGCCTCCTGCCTGCTTCTGGTCGACGATGTGCTCCCAGGCCTTGGCGCGGTTCGACGCGTTGACCACCAGCATCAGCCGGTCTTCGAAGCGATAGACGGTGCAGTCGTCCACGAACGTGCCTTCGGGCGTGAGAATCCCGGAGTACTGGACCCCACCCGCCTCGAGGACGCTCACGTCGTTGCAGGTGACCCGGTTTACGAAGGCGTTCCGGTCCGGCCCGGTTACCTCGAATTCCCCCATGTGGGATACGTCGAAGATCCCCACCCCGGTCCGCACCGCCTGGTGCTCTGCCATGATCCCGGTCGGGTACTGCACCGGCATCTCCCATCCGGCGAACGGCACCATCTTGCCGCCGAGGGCACGGTGGATTTCCGCCAGCGGAGTGCGTTTCAGGTCGTCGGTCATCTCGTCCTCGGAGGTAGTGTCGGTGAGCGGTGAGCAGTGAGCGGTAAGCGGGAAGAGCCGTTCCCGCTTACCGCTCACCGCTCACCGCTTACCAGTTTCAACAACAGCGCCTTCTGCACATGGAGTCTATTCTCCGCTTCGTCCCACACCCTGCTCTGCGGACCTTCGAGCACCGCTTCGTCCACCTCTTCACCCCGGTGCGCGGGCAGGCAGTGGAGGAAGATCGCCTCCGGGCGGGCGAGATCCATCAGCTCGCCGGTGACCGTATATCCCTGAAACGCAGCCCGGCGGCGGACGGCATCCTCTTCCTGCCCCATGGAGGCCCACACGTCGGTGGTGACCACGTGCGCCCCTGCCACCGCTTCCTCCGGCTCTTCGGTGATCATGAGCCGGGTCAGCCGCTGATTCTTCTCGAACAGGGTACGGTCGGGCTCGTACCCCTCGGGGCACGCCACCCGCAGGTCGAAGCCGAGTACCCCCGCGGCGTCGATCCAGGCATTGGCCACGTTATTCCCATCGCCGACCCAAGCGACGATCTTCCCCTCCCAGCCGCCGATCGCCTCCTGAACGGTCAGCAGGTCGGCGAGCACCTGGCAGGGATGCTGGAAGCTGGTGAGTCCGTTAATGACCGGAACGGTGGCGTACCGGGCCAGCTCGACGGCCTCGTCGTGGCCGTGGGTCCGGATGACCAGGGCATCGAGATATCGCGACAGGACCCGCGCCGTATCGCGCATCGGCTCGCCTCGGCTGAGCTGAATGTCGCGGAGGGAAAGGAACGCGGCATGGGCGCCAAGCTGATAGGCACCGACTTCGAAGGAAACCCGGGTGCGGGTCGAGCTCTTGGCAAAAAGGAGCCCGATGCTCTTCCCAGCCAGCGCCCGCTCCGTCCCCCCGGACCGTTTAAGATCCGCAGCGGCAGAAATCAGTGAAGTCAGCTCGTCCCGGCTGAGATCGGAGACCGTAAGAAAGTCGCGCTTCGGAGCCACTGGACCCAAGGTGAATGAGAATGTCAAAATGGCAGTAGGGAGTTTAGCATGAACAGCTTCGATCCGGCAGGCTTCACTGCGCTCATCGCGCTCATCGGGCTCCTCGTCCTGGTGGCTGGGCTCGCGTCCGGGCTTATCGAGCGCCTCGGCCTTCCCGCGGTTGCCGTCTTCCTCGGTTTGGGCACCCTGCTGGGCCCCTTCGCGCTCGGGCTCATCGACTTCGACTTGCGCTCGCCGGCGCTGATCACGATCGCCATCCTCTCCCTCGTGCTCGTCCTCTTCACCGACGCGGTGTCGGTGAACCTCAAGGATGTGAGGCGCCATTCCGGGGTCGCCGGAATCGTGCTGGGTCCCGGAACCATCCTGGCCGCCGGCCTCACTGCCCTCGCCGCCTGGAAGTTTCTTGGCTTATCCCCCGCTGCCGCGGCGATCCTCGGGGCCGCGCTCTCCTCCACCGACCCGGTCATGATGCGGGGGCTGCTCCGGCTCCCCGAAGTCCCGGCCGCGGCGCGCATTCCCCTTCGGATCGAGAGCGGCCTCAACGACGTCGTGGTGCTGCCGATCGTGCTCATCGGCATGGTCTTCCTCGCCGCGGGAGGAACCGAGGCGCACGGATCGGCCGCACGGGTCTCGCTCTCGGTATTCGTCCTCGGACCCCTCGCCGGGGTGGTGGTGGCATTCATCGCCGTGCGCGCCATGGTGTATGCCCGCGGCTGGATGGGAATGCGGCGCGACTACGAGTCGCTGTACGTCCTCGGCATTGCCTTTACCGCGTACGCCGTGGCCGAAGTCTTCCACGCCAGCGGGTTCATGGCGGCGTTTGCCGCGGGCCTCACGGTCTCCTCCGCCGACGTCGAGCTGTGCGATTGCTTCCGCGACTACGGCGAGGCGACCGCCGAGATGTTCCTGCTGCTCAGCTTCACCGCGTTCGGCGCGTCGCTGATCTGGACCGGGCTCGATGTGCTCGACGGGCCCACGCTCCTGGTGGCGGCGGTGGCGCTACTGGGCCGGCCCCTGGTGCTCTGGCTCCTCCTGCCGAGGCGGGGACTCGATCCGGTCGCGCGCCGGCTCATCGTCTGGTTCGGGCCCCGGGCGCTCTCGTCGCTGCTCCTCGTCCTGCTGCCGGTTATCGCGGGGATCCCCGGCGCCGAGCGACTCTTCCCGGTGACGGCGCTGGTGGTCCTGCTCTCGGTCGCCGGTCATGGGATGATGCTGGTCTGGTCGACCCATTGGCTGAAGGCGCGGGCCGAACCCTCCGGCGGCGGAGACGAAGCCCCACTCGGGATTCCCGGCGCATCGATCGTCGGGCATCCCGAGGTGATAACGTTCGAGGAGCTGGAGCGGCTGCGCGCGGCAAAGGCGCCGGTGGTGCTCCTCGATGTGCGCACCACTCGCGGGTACGAGGTTTCTCCGCTCACCGCCAAGGGGGCAATCCGGCTCTCGCCCGCCGCTCCGGCCGAGAACGCCGCGAGCCTCGCGCTTCCCAGGGAGGCGTGGCTGGTGGCCTACTGCGCCTGAATGGACGAGCACACAAGCGTCCGGGTGACGCGAGAGCTCAGGAAAGCGGGATGGCCGGGAGCGCGGGCGCTGGTCGGCGGATGGAAACGATATCTCGAGCTCGGCCTTCCGGTCGAGGAGAAGGAGCAGGCACCATGAGGGGAATCGCCCTTGTCGCGGGCGTCATGCTGATCGCGGCGCCGGCGCGCGGCCAATCGCGTCCGCTCGCGATCGAGGATTACTACCGCGTGGTGACCGTCGGATCTCCGATGCTCTCGCCCGACGGAAAATGGGTGGCATTCACGGTGAGCCGGCGGACCGAGGCGACCAACGCAGACAGCAGCGCGGTCTGGCTGGTGCCCGCGGATGGAGAGGCAGCGGCCCGGCAGATCAGTCCCGCCGGCGTCAACGCCACTTCGCCGGGCTGGATGGATGACGGGCGCCTGCGTTATTCCTCCCGCGGGAGGGACTGGACGGTGCGGGCCGAGACACCGGATTCGGTGACGGCGGTGGTCGTGATCGAGAGGGGGCCGGACTCCCTCCGCTCACGCAATGAGCGTCCCGCCGACTTGCCCAGTCCCGATGGCAAGTGGACCGCGTCCATTCGTGACGTCCGCCCGACTCCGCGCCCCCGCGTCTACGCGTCGGATTTCGAGCAACGGCACGAGGAGCGGTTCAAGGGCCGCCAGTTCGACTGGCTCAGATTCCAGCGCGACGGCGCCAACTTTCCGGTTCCCAATTCGGCTGATCCCGCGGTCAGTCCTTCCCAGGAGATTTTCCTTTCCGGCGGCGGCACCGAGCGGCAGCTCACCCGGCTCGGACTCCGGCCGTCGGGAACCCAGTGGCGTCCCGATGGAAGCGCGCTGCTCTTCATCGCGGACTCCAGCTATCGCAACGAGCGGAGCTACGAGCACGCCCAGATCTGGTCGGTGCGTACCGATGGGACGGTGCGGCGGCTGTCGCCCGACCTCGATTACGACTACGGCGAGGCGAGCTATTCCCCCGACGGCAAGTGGATCCTCTACACCAGGCAGATCTCGACCGATGCGGTCATAACCCGCCGGATGGACAACGGCGGGCCGACCGATCTCGCGGTGATTCCGGCCGAGGGAGGGCCGGAGCGGATCCTGACCGCCGATTGGGATTACCTCCCCGCCGGCGCGCGCTGGAGCCCGGACGGCAGGTACGTCTATTTCACGGGAGGGATCGGAGGGACCAACCACCTCTTCCGGGTGCCCGTCGCGGGCGGTGCGGTGGAGCAGGTCACCAAGGGGGAACGGCGCCTCGCCGGCTTTTCCTTCGACCGCGGCATGAAGCGGGTGGCGTTCAGCGTGGGTCGGATGGAATCGCCGGCCGACATCTCGATCGCCGACATCGACGGCAGGAACGAGCGCCAGCTCACCGATCTGCACCAGGGGTTGACCAGGGAAGTGGCGCTGGACACTCCGGAGCGGCTCAGCTTCAAGAGCAAAGACGGCACCCCGATCGAGGGATGGCTCTGGCGCCCTTACGGGTACCGCCCCGGCGCGGCCGGCGCGGCTCGCTATCCCCTCGTCGTCTTCAGCCATGGCGGACCCCACAGCGCCACCGGGTACGGATTCGACTTCAAGCTCCAGTACTTCGCGGCCAACGGGTATTTCGTGCTGGCCACGAATTTCCGGAGCTCCACCGGGTACGGCGAGAAGTTTCTCTGGGCCACCTGGGGCGGCTGGGGCAACAAGGACGGCGAGGATGTGATGGCGGGCGTCGATTACGTGATCGCGCGGAATCCCGTCGATCCGGCCCGGGTAGCCACCGTGGGCCACTCCTACGGCGGTTTCATGAGCAACTGGCTGATCACCCGGTATCCCGACCGCTTTGCCGCCGCCGCCGTGGGCGCCGGGATCGTCAACTGGGTGAGCGATTACGGGACAGCGGACATTGCACGCACCAAGGAGACCGAGTTCTACGGCACGCCGTGGAACCAGGAGGCGCGCGACCTGATGATCCGCCAGTCGCCGCTGACCTATGCCGATCGCGCCACCGCGGCGACGCTCTTCATCAACGGGGAGATCGACGAGCGGGTGCCGTACTCCGAAGCGGAACAGATGTTCGTGGCTCTCAAGAAGAACGGCGTCCCCGCGAAGATGATCCAGTATGCCGGCCAGCCGCACGGAATCGCCGGGTCATGGAACAACGTGCACCGGATGCTGAATGAGCTGCGGTGGCTCAATACCTATCTGGCGGGGGCGGCGAAGCGGCCCCAGCCATGACCGCGACGAAATCATCGCGCCGGCCGACGGCGCCTCGTCCCAGGGTGGTGCGCGGAAAGGGCGCCCGCATGGCCTACCTCGCCGCCGGGCACGTCCTGGTCGGCCTGGGTCTCGTGGGGTTCATCCTGCCGGTCATGCCGGGAGTGGTCTTCCTCATCGGCGCCGCCGCGTGTTATGCCCGGGGCTCGGAGCGCTTCTACCACTGGCTCCTGGCCCACAAGTGGCTCGGCCCCCCGGTCCGCGATTGGCATGAGCACCGGGCCATGACCATCCGGGCCAAGGTCATCTCGATCACGATGGTGCTGCTGGGCGTGGGAGCGAGCATCGGCTTTTTCGTACAGCTGCAGTGGCTGCGGATCCTTCTTGCCGTCACCGGGGTGGCGGTGACGATGCTCATCCTCTCGATCGACACTCGCCGGCCGCCTTCCCCGTCGTAGCCGGTCCGATTCCGAGCCAGGCTGTGCGCCGGTCGCCATTGTGAGCGTCCACCCGGTAGTGGGAAGTGCGCTCGCCGGACCCTCGACACACACGCGGGAGGTTCCCCCATGGAAATCCGTGACCCGGTCTGCGGCATGATCGTGGACGACGAGACCGCCCCCGAGCAATCCATCCATGACGGGACGATCTGGTATTTCTGCAGTCGCAATTGCAAGAAGGCGTTCGACGAGAACCCGGAGGAGTACGTCGCCGAGGTCCCCCAGTCGAGCCGGTAACCCCGATTCCCGACGGGATTACTGCCCGCCGGAAGGACTCCTAAGGGCGCCATCGCGGCTTCGCGACTTGGCGCCCTATCGAGTCATCCGGAGTTCCCCCCACGCCAACCCGATCCCCGCGACCCGCACCGGGAATTCCATGAGCGGGTGTCTCCCGGCATAGATGCGGAGTTGCAGGCTACGATCGGGCGGGAGATCGCCGCAGAAGGCGAAGATTCCGCGCTCGCCGGATTGCGCCGCTTCTTCCCGGCGCTCGCCGGTCGGTGTCCGCCATGCGATGCGGAGATCGAAACCGATGGCGGGAGTGCTGTCCGGGGAAATGAGGATTCCCGCCAGCGCCGAAATCATCCAGACAGGTCCGCAGAGCGCCTGCGCCACCGCCGGCCGGGATGGCACCGAAAAATCGGCCTGCGCGGTGTCTCCGGGGGTGAGGGTGACGCGAGTGCTGGATGGACGGCCCAGGAGCCCGATCCGCCGGTGGCGCGCCGCGACGACGTGGGACCCCGAGGCCTCCACCGCAAACTCGTAGCGCCCCCCGGTGTCGGTGACGATGGAATCGCCGAGTCCCTCGACGAACACGACCGCATCCTGGAGCCCGTTGCCGGCGATGCTGTCGAAGATCCGCCCGCGGATGATTGCGCGCGTGCTTCGCCCCAGCGAGTCCGACGCGATCTCGACCTTCGCTCCACGATCGTTGTACCCGGTCACCTTGGTCCGGATCCTGGTCGTATTCCCGGCCCCCAGGAACTCTTCGCGCAGCAGCTGCGGTCGCCGGATATGCCACGAGCTCACGAACCAGATGCCCGACGGAAGTCGCCGGAAGGCAACCCGACCTCCCAGGTCGGCACGCGCGATGTGCTCGGGAAGCCTGGTGTACCGGTATTCGAGGAAGTCGAGCTCGCTGGTCCGGCGGTCGACCCAGAGCGTCCCCCGCACATCGATCACCCGGCGGTCGTGCACCGGCTCGAAAGCCAGGCCCACGAGTGTGCCCTCCCCCGGAACGGCCCGGAAACAATGGGCGGCGACGAATTCTTCGGAGAGAAGAGACGCCGCATCGGGGGCGGCGTACATCGTCCGGTCGCCTCGCGGGAAAATGAAGCCGCCCCTGGCGAGCACCCCGGGCGAGAGGGCCGAATAGGTGTGGCTGTGAAAGACCTTGGAGAGGACGAGGTGCTCCCGGAGCGGCCGCCCCGAAAGATCGATGTCGCGGCTGAACTCGCGAACGTGCATCGGAAGCGTCGCCGCCTCCCCGGAGATGACGCTCGCGGTGAGCGCCTTCCGGATTTCCTCCCAGAGCGCCACCGCAAGCGCGCCGCCCTGCGAGGTCCGCTCGCAGCCGCTTTCGGCTTCCACGGTGAGGGCAGGGAGGTCGAGCCGCGCGGCGGCGAGCCGCAGCTCGCGACGGATGGTCTCCCCGGCCCCGAGCGCGAAGGGGCCGGCCACGACGCCGGCCCATCCGATGCGATCCACCTTGAGGCGGTAGTTCCCGGCGGCCTGCCCGCGCAAAACAATCCAGCCACTCTCGTTGCTGAGTCCCTGCGCGACGATGCCCCGATCGTCGAGGAGCCGTACGATGGCCCCCGCCACCGGCGCATGGGTGGCCTCATCGCGGAGCCGGATCTCCATCGTCTGCGCGGCGAGCGCTTGCGCAAGAAGCACGGCGAAGCATGCAAGAGCGATCAACATCCGCGCGCATGCCACTCTGCGTCGTTGCGTCGTTGCGCCCTTCCGCCGCGTCGTTGCGCCCTTCCGTCGCGACTTACAGGATATACCGCCGGAGATCGTCATTCCCGATCACCCGCGCCAGCCGCTGCTTGACCCGGGCCGCGTCGAAGACGATGGGCGACTCGGTCCAGCCCGGCAGCTCGAACAGCACCTCGTCCATCAGCGTGCTCATTACCGTGTGGAGACGGCGGGCGCCGATGTTCTCCATCCGGTCGTTGGCGACGAACGCCACCCGCGCGATCTCGGCGATCGCGTCCGGTGTGAACTCGAGCACGGCCCCCTCCGATCCGACCAGCGCGGCGTATTGCTTGGTGAGCGCGTTCTCCGGTTCGGTCATGATCCGGATGAAATCGGCTTCGGTGAGCGGAGTCAGCTCGACCCGGATCGGGAACCGGCCCTGCAGCTCGGGAATCAGGTCCGAGGGCTTGGAGACATGAAATGCGCCGGCGGCGATGAACAGCACGTGATCGGTGCGCACGTAGCCGTAGCGCGTCTGGACGGTGGAGCCTTCCACGATCGGCAGCAGGTCGCGCTGGACCCCCTCGCGCGACACGTCGGGACCGCTGGTGTTCCGCTCGCCGGCAATCTTGTCGATCTCGTCCACGAAGATGATGCCGTGGTTTTCGGTCCGCTCCAGCGCCTCGTTGACCACATCGTCCATGTCCACCATCCGGCGGAGCTCCTCGTCCACCAGGATGCGCCGCGCCTCGGGGATCTTCACCGTGCGCCGCTTCTTTCCCTTCGGCAGCATGTTCTGCAGCCACTCGGTGAAGTTGAAATCGGCCCCTTCCATCCCCTGCGGCGGCTGCATCATCTCCATCGGAGGGTAACCCTGCGGGGTGACTTCGAGCTCCACCTCGCGGTCGTCGAGCTTTCCCTCCTGTAGCATGACGCGGAGCTTGTCCAGCGAACGCTTCCGGCTCTCCTCCTCCGGTGTGGGCGCCGTCGCGTCCTCGCGTCCCCGCGCCTTCGCGTCCGCGGCCGCCGGCAGCAACAGCTCCAGAATCCGCGTTTCCGCCCGCTCCTCCGCCTGGGGATAGACCTCGTCTTCGCGTTCGGTCCGGACCAGGTTGACCGCGGCATCGACCAGATCGCGCACCATCCCTTCGACATCGCGTCCGACGTATCCGACCTCGGTGAACTTCGAGGCCTCGACCTTGACGAACGGGGCGCCGGCGAGCCGCGCCAGCCGGCGCGCAATTTCCGTCTTGCCGACACCGGTGGGACCGATGAGGATGATGTTCGAGGGGGTGATCTCCTCCCTGATGGGATCGGGGGCCTGGCTCCGGCGCCAGCGATTGCGCACCGCGATCGCGATGGCCCGCTTGGCCGCGTCCTGACCCACGATATACCGATCCAGCTCCGCCACGATCTGGCGCGGGGGCATTTCCTCCAACCAGGGCAACGGCTCAGGCGGAGGGGGGCTGGGAGTTGGGAGTTGGGGGCTGGTGAGGGTCACAGCTCGAGAATCGTCAGATTCTTGTTGGTGAAGACGCAAATCTCCGCCGCGATCTCCAGGGAGCGTTGCACGATGTCCCGGGCGGAAATCGATGGATCGGGAAGGAGGGCGCGCGCCGCGGCGAGGGCGTAGTTCCCCCCCGAGCCGACCGCCAGCACCCCATCGTCGCCCTCGATCAGCTCCCCGGTGCCGCTCAGGAGGAAGCTGTGGTCGAGGTCGGCTACCACCAGCAGCGCCTCGAGCCGGCGCAGCACCCGGTCACTGCGCCAGTCCTTGGCCAGCTCCACAGCGGCGCGCGGCAGATTCCCAGGGTAGCGGTCGAGCTTTTCCTCGAAGCGCTCGAAGAGGTTGAGCGCGTCGGCCACCGATCCCGCGAAGCCGGAAAGCACCTTGCCCCCGCGCAGCGAGCGCACCTTGTTGGCGCTCGACTTGACGATCGTGTCGCCGATGCTCACCTGCCCGTCGCCGCCCAGCGCGACCCGGCCGGCCTTGCGAACGACGAGGATGGTCGTGCCATGAAAACTCATCGAATGCCGTGTGAGCGGTAAGCGGCAAGCGGTGAGCGGGATCGGCCTTCCCGCTTATCGCTCACTGCTCACCGCTCACCCTCCTCGGGGGTGAGCCTGCCTGTACACCTGCTTCAGCCGCTCCACGCTCGTATGCGTGTAGATCTGCGTCGTACTGAGCGAGGCGTGGCCCAGCAGCTCCTGGACCGCGCGGAGATCGGCGCCGGCGTCCATCAGGTGCGTCGCGAAGGTGTGCCGCAGCGAATGCACCCGCTGGCCATCCACGGCGATCGCATCGAACAGGCGGTGCATCCGCCGCTGAATCGTCGTCACGCCGAGCCGCTTGCCGCTCCGGTTGAGAAACACCGCCGAGCGGTCCGCGCCGGGCCTCCGCACCACCGTCTCGCGAGCGAGAAGATAGCCCCGCAGCGCGCCCACCGCCCGGCGGCCTACCGGCACGATGCGCTCTTTCTTTCCCTTGCCGCGCACCTTGACCTGGTCGCTCAGGAGGTCGAGCGTCCCCAGGTCGATTCCCGCGAGCTCCGACAGCCGGAGGCCGCTGGAGTAGAAGAGCTCGAGCATCGCAAGATCGCGCAGCGCGGCAAAGTCGCCGGTCGCGGCCAGCGTCTCCGCGTGGGCAAACAGCGCCTCCATTTCCTCGCGGCGGAGATGGGTGGGCAGCCGCTTGTCGATCCGCGGCATCCGCGCCGCGCGCGCCACCGCATTGGCAATGCCATGGTGGACCTGCAGGTAGCGGTAGAAGGAACGCACCGCCGACAGCGCCCGCGCCGCCGATCGCCGGGCGAGACCCTTCCGCTCGTGCTCGCCGAGAAACCCGCGCACACCGAGCCGGTCCACCGACTCCCAGCTCCATCCGCCGCCATAAAAGCGATCGCAGAATGAGGAGAACGCCTCGAGATCCCGCCGGTATGCCTTGACGGTGTGGGGCGAATGATCCCGCTCCTTCTCCAAGTGGGCAAGAAATCCTTGCACAAAACCTTGCGTCGTTGCGCCTTTGCGCCTTTCCGCCTTCACAGCGTCCCCACCCAAGCGCGGAAATCCGCGACCGCCCGCTCCACCAGCGCCGCCCGCTTCTCCGCTTTCTTCACCTTGGTCCCGAGCGGATCGAGGAGGCCGAAGTTGGCGTTCATGGGCTGGAAGTGTTTCGGATCGGCCTCGAGGAGATATCGCAGCAGGCCGCCCAGCATCGTCGTCGGGGGCGGCACCGCGACATCCCGCCCGGTGAGCCGGCGGTGCAGGTTGATCCCGGCGAGGATTCCCGTGCCCAGCGATTCGGTGTACCCCTCGACACCGGTCAGCTGCCCCGCGAAAAACACCGGCGCCCCGTCCCTGGTGGTGAGGCCGCGCCCCAGACTCGCCGGACTGTTGATGTAGGCGTTCCGGTGGATGCTGCCATACCGCAGGAACTCGGCTTCGGCGAGCCCGGGAATGCCGCGAAAAACCCGCTGCTGCTCGGGGATCCTGAGTCGGGTCTGGAAGCCGACCATGTTCCACATCTGTCCCGCCTTGTCCTCACGGCGCAGCTGCACCACGGCGTGCGGCTCTTTTCCGGTGCGGGGATCGGGCAATCCGACCGGCTTCATCGGGCCGAATCGCAGCGTCTCCGGCCCGCGCCGGGCCATTTCCTCGACCGGAAGGCACCCCTCGAAGTACGGCACCTCGTCGAAATCGTGGCCGTGGTACTGGTCCGCGGCGGTGAGCCCGGCAATGAACGCTTCGTAGCCTTCGCGCGAAAGCGGCGCGTTCAGATAGTCGTCGCCGTCGCCCTTTTCATAGCGCGAGAGCCGGTAGAGCATCGAGTGGTCGAGCGATTCATCGCTGACGATCGGCGCGATGGAGTCGTAAAAAGCGAGCGCCGAGGTACCGAGCCGCGTGGAGATCGCGGTGGCCAGCGCTGCGGAGGTGAGCGGACCGGTCGCGACGATGCCCGGCTCGGGCAGCTCGGTGGCCTCACCCGTGCCGACCGTGATTCCGGGATGTGCCCGGATCCGCGCGTCGACCGCCTCCGAAAAAATCTCGCGGTCCACGACCAGCGCCGAGCCTCCCGGCACCCGGGCAAGATCGGCGCACTCGAGGAGCAGGCTGCCGAGCATCCGGAGCTCGGCTTTGAGCAGGCCATGCGCATTGACCAGCTCGACCGATTTGAAGGAGTTGCTGCAAACCAGCTCGGCCAGCCGGCCAGTCTGGTGCGCCGGCGTCGCGACGGCGGGACGCATCTCCTGCAGCGTGACGGCGACGCCGCGATTGGCGAGTGCCCAGGCGGCTTCGGAGCCTGCCAGGCCACCACCCACGACGACGGCGGAGAGCTGTGTCATCCGGGAAAGATAGGCAACCGCGCCCGGACCGGACGGATGCTCTATCTTCCGGACCCTGAACTCGGAACTCGGAAGCCTGCCTCTGGAGGCGAAATGCAAAGCCCGACAATTCCCCGCTGCCTGCGCGCCCTCTTCGCGGTTTTCCCCATGACTTTTGCAGGGCTGGCGGCGCAACAGACACCCGCCGACCCGTTTCTCTGGCTCGAGGAGGTCGAAGGCAAACGGGCGCTGGAATGGGTCCATGCCAGGAACGCGGCAACGGTCGCCGTGCTTGGCAAGACGCCGCTCTACCAGCCGCTGTTCGAGCGCACCAAGCGCATCCTCGACTCCAAGGACCGGCTCGCGCTCCCCTCGATCAAGGGGGAGATGCTCTACAACTTCTGGCAGGATGCGGAGCACGAGCGGGGCATCTGGCGGAGAACCACCTGGGCCGGTTACCTCGCCGGCAACCCTTCGTGGGAGACGGTACTCGATCTCGACGCGCTGGCGAAAAAGGAAGGCGTGCTCTGGTCGTTTGGAGGCGCGGACTGTTTCGAGCCGGCCAATCAGCGCTGCCTGGTATCGCTTTCCCGGGGCGGCTCGGACGCCGCCGAGATCCGCGAGCTGGATTTGACGACCAAGGAATTCGTCGCGGACGGCTTCCGTCTTCCCGAGGCGAAATCGACGCTCGGATGGGTGGACCAGAACACCCTGCTCGTGGGAACCGACTTCGGCCCCGGCAGCATGACCACGTCCGGGTATGCGCGGGTGATCAAGTTGTGGCGGCGCGGGACGCCCCTGGCGTCCGCCGAGGCCGTGATGGAGGTCCCCGCCGATCACGTGTGGGCATTCGTCGCCAGCGACGATGCCGGTGGCCGCCGGTACGTCCGGATCCTCGATGGAAAGAACTTTTACGAAGGCACCCAGTACCTCTTCGAAAACGGCCGCCTGGTCAAACTCGACATTCCCACGGACGCAGACCTCTACCTGATGCGCGATCAGATGATCGTGTACGTGCGGGATCCCTGGCTGGTCGGGGGAAAGACCTGGCCCACCGGGTCGCTCGTGGCCACGCCGGTCGACGAATTCCTCGCCGGCTCTCCCCGTCTTTCCCTGGTCGTGCAACCGGGTCCGCGCGAGACCATCAACGGGATCCAGGTCACCCGGGATTACCTGCTGCTCAACGTGCTGAACAACGTGCGGGGAGAGCTTCGCCGGTATCGGCGCGTGAATGACGAATGGACCTTTACCAAGGTGCCCGCGCCCGATTTGGGCAGCGTCAGGGTGGAGGCGACCACCACGGCATCGAACCGGTTCTTCTTCACCTACACCAATTTCATCCAGCCCACCACGCTCTATTCCGCCGGAGAGGACGGCACGATCTCCGAGGTGAAGCGGCTCCCGGCGATGTTCGACGCCGCCGGCTTGAAAGTCGAGCAGATGGAAGCGACGTCGAAGGACGGGACCCGGATTCCGTTCTTCGTGGTCGGGCGCGAGGGAATGCCGCGGGACGGTAACAATCCCACCCTGCTTTACGCCTACGGCGGCTTCGAGGTCTCCTCGACGCCATCGTACAGCAGCACCGTCGGTGCGGCGTGGCTCGAGCGTGGTGGGGTGTACGTCCTCGCAAACATCCGCGGTGGCGGAGAATTCGGACCGCAGTGGCACCGGGCGGGACTCAAGGAAAACCGGCAGCGGGTCTATGACGATTTTGCGGCCGTCGCCGAGGAGCTGATCAGGAGCCGGATCACCTCGGCCGAGCGTCTCGGCATCATGGGCGGCAGCAACGGGGGGCTGCTGACCGGCGTCGCGTTTACCCAGCGGCCCGAGCTCTACAAGGCGGTCGTGATTCAGGTCCCGCTGCTCGACATGCAGCGCTACAGCCACCTTCTGGCCGGCGCGAGCTGGATGGCGGAATACGGGGACCCCGACAAACCGGAAGAATGGGCGTATATCTCGAAGTACTCACCCTATCAGAATCTCAAGCCCGGAACGAAGTATCCCATGGTGATGTTCACCACCACCACGCGCGATGACCGCGTGCATCCCGGGCATGCCCGGAAGATGGCGGCGAAAATGGAATCGATGGGACTGCCGTTTTATTACTTCGAGAATACCGAGGGTGGGCATGGGTCCGGCGTCACCAGCGAGCAGCGGGCAAAGATGCTGGCGCTGACCTATTCGTATCTCTGGCTCCAGCTGGGGGGCAAACCGATCATGTGATTCACCAGCCCGCTTGCTCGCGGGCGAGGCGTACGACGGCAGCGGCCACGTCTTCCACCGGATCGCCGGCTTCCACGATTGCCGTCGCCCGCCGGTACGACGCCTCGCGCCGGGCGAGCAGCTCCCCGATGCGCCGCTCCAGGTCTCCCCCCGCGAGGAGCGGCCGTGAAGCATCTCCCCGGAGCCGATCCGCCGCGGCCGCGGGTGTGATCCGCAGGTAGATCAGCAGCGCGTCTCCCGCGGCCTCCAGATTCCCCGATTCCGCCACCCATCCCGCTCCCGGCGCGACCACGTGGGGCGGCGCGGCAATCGCCCCGTCCATTGCCGCACGTTCGAGCCGCCGGAATCGCGGCTCGCCCTGGTCCAGGAAGAGTTCCGCCACCGGCATTCCGGCGGCGGAGACGACGATCTGATCGATGTCGGTGAACGCGGTGCGCAGGAGGTCGGCTGCGCGGCGCCCAACCGTGGTCTTGCCCGAGCCGGGAAGTCCCACGAGCACGACGTGCCGCCTCACGATCCCAGCTCGCTCCAGCGCCGTCCCAGGCTCGCGGTGTATCCGTCGTAGTTGCGCCGCAGCTCGACCAATGAATCACCCCCGAACTTTTCGAGCATCGCGTCGGCCAGCACGAGGGCCACCAGCGCCTCGGCGATCACTCCCATGGCCGGCACCGCGGTGACATCGGATCGCTCGCTCTGCGCATTGGCGGAGGAGCCCGTCGCGAGATCGACGGTTTTGAGGGGAGACATGAGGGTGGAAATGGGCTTCATGGCCACCCGGACCACCAGCGGCTCCCCCGTGGTCATTCCCCCTTCCAGTCCACCGGCATTGTTGGTGAGGCGACGAAATCCTCCCCGTGGCCCGGTGGCGGGCCCTCCCGTGGCGTCCGACTCGATCGGATCGTGCACCTGGGATCCGGGCACCCGCGCCGCCGCAAAGCCCATCCCGATCTCCACCCCTTTGACCGCGGGGATCGACATCAGCATTCCCGCCAGGCGACCGTCGAGCTTCCGGTCCCAGGTGGTGTGACTGCCGAGTCCGAGCACCACCCCGCGTGCCACCACCTCGATCTCGCCGCCCAGCGTATCGCCCGCCTTC
>Ga0070699_100000130_pt1 | contig 69436 bp, 66 predicted proteins | sample KBSK1503metaG_FD_65473 | JGI IMG/M metagenome (GOLD analysis project Ga0070699, IMG submission 65473) | Corn, switchgrass and miscanthus rhizosphere microbial communities from Kellogg Biological Station, Michigan, USA - KBS K1-50-3 metaG | ecosystem: Host-associated > Plants > Roots >... | reverse complement strand
TTAGGATGGAAGGACCGTTCGTACCCGCGAGGATACACCACTCGCGGCCGGCCTTGGACCCACGGAAGCGAGGGCATGTGAATCGATTCAAGGAACGACTCTTGGCGGTGGGACCCCTCGTGCTGCGACTCGGCACGGGCGGCCTTCTGATCTACGGGCACGGTTGGGGCAAGATCACGAAATTCTCGGAGCGGGCGTCGCAGTTTGCGGACCCGATCGGGGTCGGACCCGAAGCGAGCTTCGCCCTCGTCGTCTTTGCGGAGGTCTTCTGCGCCGCGGCGGTGATGCTCGGACTGGGCACGCGGCTGGCGGCGGTGCCGATCGTGATCTTCACGCTCGTCGCCGTCTTCGTGCAGCACGCGGCGGATCCGTTCGCCGACAAGGAAAAGGCACTCCTCTACGGCGTTCCGATGCTGGCCCTGATCTTCACGGGCGGCGGACGGTACTCGCTGGACATCGTGATCGGGAAGCTTCGTCGCGAGCGGAGGGCGGAGTAACGGACGCGATTCGTTCCATCGAGACGCGACTCGCCGCACTCGAGCCGCTGACGCGGCCCCTGGAACCCGGCCCGTCCGACCGGGCTGAGTTGACGCGCGCCGCCGTGGCCCACGCGGAGTCCATTCTCCAATGGCTCGAGTCCGGGCCCGCGTACTCGCCGGATCGAGGGTCCGGGGCGGCACTCGCCGAGATCCCGATCGGCCGCGACCCGATCGGCCTCGAGCGCGCGCTGTCGATCCTCTCCGACCACGTGGACCGAAACGGCCAGAACCCAACCGGACCCGCCTTCTTCGCCTACATTCCCGTCGGAAACTCCTATCACGGGGCGCTCGCGGACTTCCTCGCGGCGGTGTCGAATCGATTCACCGGACGCAGCCACGCATGCCCTGGCGCCGTCCGAATCGAGAACCAGACCCTCGAGTGGCTCGCCAGCGTGGTCGGCTACCCCGCCGGTTCCGCGGGGAATCTTGCCTCCGGCGGGAGCATGGCCAATCTGATCGCGATCGTGACCGCTCGCGAGGCGGCCGGCATCAAGAGCCGCGACGTCGAGCGCGCCGTCGTCTATCTCACCGAACAGGCCCACCATTGCGTGACGAAGGGACTCCGGATCGCCGGACTCGGGGACTGCGTGCTTCGGCATGTTTCCATGGACGATCGTTTCCGGATGATCCCCGAGGCACTCGATCGAGCGATGGCCGACGACGCGCGGGCCGGTCTTCGACCCTGGTTCGTCCTCGGCGTCGCCGGAACGACGGATACGGGCGCCGTCGATCCGCTCGGCGCGATCGCGGAGATCGCCGCGCGGCGCGGGGCGTGGTTCCACGTGGACGGGGCGTATGGCGGCGTGTTCGCGCTCTGCGCCGAGGGCCGCAAGATCCTCCGCGGCATGGATCGGTCCGATTCCCTCGTGCTGGATCCGCACAAGGGCCTCTTCACGCCGTTTGGATTGGGAGCCGTCCTCGTGAAGAACGCGGCCGCGATGCGCGCCGCCTATGCCTTCGAGGCGAACTACATTCCGGACGAGGTGTTGGATCGCGAGGAGCCTTCGCCGATGGACTACTCGCCCGAGCTGTCCCGCCCGTTCCGGGCGCTCCGCCTTTGGTTGCCGCTCCAGGTGGTCGGCGTGGCCCCCTTCGAGGCGGCCGTCGAGGAGAAGCTGCTCCTCGCGCGTTATGCCTACGCGAGGCTCCGCGAGGCGGAGGGCTTCGAGGTCGGGCCGGAGCCGGACCTCTCGATCTTCATCTTTCGGCCGCGGGCCGCCCGCCACGGCGACGTGAACGAACTCTGCTCTCGGCTCGAGCAGGCAATTCTGAAGGACGGCCGCATTTCGATTTCGTCGACCACGCTCGAGGGGGCGCGCTGGCTCCGCTTCGCCGTTCTTTCGATGCGGACGCATCGAGCCGCCGTGGATGCGGCGATCGAGGTGATCGAGGAGAAGTTGCGGGATCTGCGAGGGACGTAGCGGTCTAAGGGGTTCGATTCGCGGTGACTTCGGCCGGGAGGATGGCTCGGAATCGCGGATCCCGGCGGATCGCCTCGAACGCCGGGTCGTGCTTGAGCATGAGGCGGCCGACGTTCTCCTTCTGCGACGCCCGGGAGATTACATCGAAGAGCGCGTCCCGGTCGTCGACCCCGGCCAGCGCGTACGCGAAGTGATTCCAGGAGACGTATTCGCGCTTGGACCGCTCCCGAAGCGTCGCGACGAGCGCCCTCGCGTCGTCGAGCCGGCCGAGTCGACCCAGGATGTTGGCCCGAGTCGCGACCATGTCGAGCGACCCGGCGATGCCCGGTTCCAGTTCGTCCAGCAGCCGGAGCGCCTCCTCCAATTGCCCGTTTGCCGCGAGGCCAAGCGCGACCCGCATGTAGATCCAGGGCAATCTAGGCTCCAGCTCGAGGGCGCGGCGATAGTGACGGAGCGCCTCCGCCGGGCGACCCGAGAAGAAGTAGACGTTCCCGTGGACGATCTCGACGATGACCGAGAGCGGATCCAGCCTCCGTGCGCGGTTCACCAATTCGAGCGCTCCATCGATACGACCGGTGGATACGTGGAGGATCGAGCCCCAATAAAGCGCCGGAACGTAGTTCGGATCGATCTCGAGCGCCGTTTCGAACTCACGACCCGCCTCCTCGTACCGCTCCCCGTGCATCAGGACGCTTGCGTGGGACGTGCGTGCCTCGACCGACCTGGGCTCCAGCTCGATGGCCCGTCGTGCCGCTCGTTCAGCCCTCGGAAACGACTCCTCGCCCGGTGCTTGCAAATAGGTGACCTGAACGGTGTAGACATCCGCCAATCCGGCGTAGGCGCGCGCGAACTTGGGATCCGCCTCGATCGCCCGCTCGAACCACTGGATGGCGAGCCGAAGCGAATCGGGGGTTCGCTTGTTCCAGTGGAATCGCCCCTTGAGATAGGCCTCGTACGCTTCGCTGTCGGCCGCTTCGGTGACCGATTGGGTCGGGAGTTGCGGCGCCACCAACTCCACCTCGAGGGCCTTCGCCACCGCCGCCGCGACCTCGTCCTGCAACTCGAAGACGTCCGCAAGCCGGCGCTCGTAGGTCTCGGACCAGAGGTGGCTCTGATCGGTGACCTGGATCAGCTGCGTCGTGATCCGAATCCGATCGCCGGCCCGCCGCACGCTCCCTTCGAGGAGAAAGTCGACGCCCAGTTCCCTGCCGATCTCCTGCGCGCTCTTCGTGGTCTTCTTGTAGCGCATCGCCGACGTGCGGGCGATGACTCCCAGGCGCTTCGGCTGAAGCCGGGCGAGATGTGTGATCAGTTCCTCGGTCATTCCGTCCGTGAAGTATTCCTGCTCGGGGTCGGCGCTCCGATTCTCGAGCGGGAGCACCGCCAGCATGAAGCGGCCCTTGCCGAGCCCGCCCGGCGTCGCGGCGCCGTGGCTGTGCAACGCCGGTGCCCCCGCGCCGCCAAGCGCGCTACTGAACGCGGCCATGGTCGGGAATCGGTCCGCGGGCGACTTCGCGAGCGCGCGTGCCAGGGCCTGGGTCACGGAAGCCGGCGCGGCCGGGCGCAGCGCGGTCGCGGGACGGGGATCGGCGCTCCGATGTTGCGACAGGACGCTCTCGCCGGTCGGCCCGGTGAAGGGCGGCTGGCCGGTCACCATTTCGTAGACCACGCACGCGAGGGCGTACTGGTCGGCGCGGCCGTCGATACCGGCGCCGGAAATCTGCTCGGGGCTCATGTACGTCGGCGTCCCGATCGTGACGAGCGTGCTCGTCTCGGAGGTGCGGGTGGTATCCGATGATCGCGCGATGCCAAAGTCGAGCACCAGCGCGTGCCCGCCCGAGAGGACGACGTTCTCCGGCTTGACGTCGCGGTGGATCATTCCCTGATCGTGGGCGTAGCCGAGCGCGTCCGCAACCTCGCGCGCGATGCGGAGCGCGTCGTCGATCGCGAGCTGCCGCTCTCGAACGATGCGCTGTCGGAGCGGCTCGCCCACGACCAGCGGCATGACGTAGTAGAGGAGGCCCGCCGCTTCGCCCGAGTCGAAGAGCGGCACGATGTGCGGATGCGAGAGCCGGGCCACGGTCTCGATCTCGGATCGGAACCGGGCCGCGCCGATCGAAGCAGCCAACTCGGGATCGAGGATCTTGATCGCGACCGGGCGGCCGTGCTTTACGTCGCGAGCCTCGAATACATGGCCCATGCCGCCACGGGCCAGCTCGCGCTGGACGTCGTAACGTTCGGAGAGGGCGGACTTGAGCTTCGCGAGGGTATCGGCGGACACGAGCAGTTTCCCCTAGGTCGATGTGGCTCCTGAGCTAGCGAATTTACCACATGACCCGGGGTGCCGCGCGCCGGGGGGTGCCTCCCTCAGACCGCTATGCGGGCGTGCGCCTTCTTGAGAATTCCGACTTGTCCCGCGTGGTACAGCACATGCTGCAATTCCCCGATGATCAGCTCGTACCACGTTCCGTCCACGGCGGGGCGCTTCTCGTCCAGTTTCTCCGCCGGGAATTTGCCGATCGTCGCCGCGAGCGCGTTCCCGGTCTCGAAGAGGCGCGCCACGGCCGCGGACCAAGACGCTTCGTCTGGAATGGCGGCTGAGGCCGGCCAATCCTGCGCATCCGAAATGTCGGGGGTCTCCCCCTCCAGGCGCCGTCGCACGACCTCGTGCCAGGTCGTCGCGTGCAGCACGATCTCCGCGATGGTGTGCCCCTCGGGGATCGGACGGTTGAGCGCCGCCTCGCGCGTGACGCCCTCGAGGGTTTCCTTCCACGAAGGACCGTGCCAGGCCTCTCCGTTCAGGGCCCGGGTCAGTTGGTCCGCCAGTCGTTTGCTCTCGCTCATGGTCACTGCCCTCCGTTGGGTCCGGCCTATCTCCTAGAGACTCTCGCAGGCGGTGTGCCGATTCCAGCAAAATGCTACCGTTGAGGCATGCCGAGGCGCCAAGAGGACTACCTGCTGCGGCAGGCGAAGGAGATCGCGGCGATGATCGCGCGCATTGCTGGGTTGCGCATGAGCGGCGAGGTCGATCCGGCGAGGGCGGAACTGGAGCAGGCCTATTCCATGCTCCTGGGATCGCGCGGCGAACTGCTCCGCCGGGTGGATGCGCGCACGGCCGCGAGACTCCTCGACTCCCGCGAACGGATTGCCGTCTTCGCACAATTGTTGAACGAAGAAGCCGCGCAGGAGAAGGATGAGAACCGGCGCACTGCGCTGAGCCGGCGCGCCGCCGAACTGCAGGCTGAGGCGGAGCGCCTCGACTCGACGAATCCAGAACTCTCCAACTGAAAAGGCATACGGACATGCGCAAATTGGTGGTCTTCAATCATGTGAGCCTCGACGGCTATTTTACGGACGCGAAAAACGACATGAGCTGGGCCCACAAGCAGGACACCGAGTGGAACGCCTTCGCGGAGGCGAACGCGGCGGGGGGAGGCATCCTCCTGTTCGGCAGGGTTACCTACGACCTCATGAAGAGCTACTGGCCGACACCTGCGGCGCTCGAGCATTTTCCGAAGATCGCGGAGCGGATGAACAATCTGCCGAAAGTCGTGTTCTCCAGAACGATGGACAATCCGTCGTGGAAGAACACCGAGGTAGTGAAGGGCGACATCGCGGCGGCCGTCCGGGAGATGAAGGAATCGCCAGGACCGGACATGGCCCTCATGGGAAGCGGCAGCATCGTCTCCCAGTTGACGCAGGCGGGGCTGATCGACGTCTACCAGGTCGTGGTGAATCCAATCGTGCTCGGCAGCGGTAGGACGATGTTCGAGGGCGTGAACAAGAAGGTGCCCCTCCGGCTGACCGAGAAGCGAACCTTCCAGAATGGGAACGCACTCCTGTGCTACGAGCCGGCGGTGTGACGCCGTGAGGCGCGTCGCACTCGTGGCCAGGGCGTCGGCCTAGGGTCGCGGGCCCCAGTCGGGGTCGGAATCGTTCGCAGCATTCTGGGTCATGTTCTGGAGACCGGACCCGTCGATCCGGATCGAGTAGATCTCCTCGTTCCCGTCATACGCATCGGTCACGAAGATGATCCGCCGCCCGTCGGGAGACCAGCGAGCGCTCCGCCCTGCCCACGGCGATTCGATTCCGGTGCCGTCCGGGTTCATGACGTAGACGGATTGGGACGCGCTGTAGAGGAGCTTCGTGCCGTCCGGCGACCACGCTAGAGAGTTCTTTGCCACGCCGTCCTGCGTGATCCGAACGGGTACGGTACCGTTCGAGTTGATGACGTAGATGTCATCGTCATGCTGCCCGTTCAACCCCGTCGAGACGTAGGCGAGCTTCAAGCCGTCCGGACTCCACGAGACGAGGGACGCTCCTACGGAGAACAAGTGCTTCCCTGTTCCGTCCGCGTTCATGACACCGAGGCTGTCCGCGACGAGCGCTAGCTTCGTCCCGTCGGGAGACCACTCGGCGCGCTGGCCCGGCGCTAGTCCGATCTGGTGGGAGCCATCGACGTTCATCACGAATACGGAGGAAGGGTTCAGCTCCCGGCGAAACGTGATCTTGGTACCGTCCGGCGAGAGAAGCGGCGCGGCGTCGCCAACGCTGTTGAACGTGAGCCGGACAGCCTGGGTTTCGTTGTCCTGCATGACGTAGATCTCCCCGTGCCCCTCATCTCGATTGCTAGCGAAGACGATGAGCCCCGGCGGAGGGGGCGGCTCTGGAAACGGACCGACCTGGTTCCCTCGCCGCGAGAAGCAGCCGTTGAAGAGAACCGGGACCATCGCCAGCAATACGAACGGCAGCTTGCATCTACTCGACATGAGTACCCCCGACTAGGCCACGCGCCCCTGGCGGGCGCGGAGCAGATCCCCCCATTCGTATCGGCCGCCATGTCGGAATCGGCCACCGGAATTCGGGGTGGGACTGCGGGTTGCCGGGCAGGCTCCAAGTAACGCCGCTGCAATGACAAAGGCGCCCTCGTGTCGGCCGCTTCGACCGTTCAGGTTCGAAACCGATACGCCGATGGTTTGCCCATGCACGAATGTGTCCGGCTCCTTCGGCCCCTGGCCCTTCTGTTATTTCTCTCCCCGGCCTGCGGCCGTGGTTCGGCCGAGCCTCAGGGCGCATCCGTCCCGGCAAGTGCACCTGCCTCAGCGGCCGCACCGCCACGCGCGGTGATCCGTGGATTCGTCCTCGCAGCGCCTGAAACGATCCGACTCTCGCCCGACCTCGACTCGGAGCATCGGATGGAGCCGACGGTGGACTACCCGTCGTTCGAGATCGCGCGAGATTCGATTGGGGCGATCACGCGCCGATCCGTCAAGCCGAACCAGCGAACCGTTCGACTAAGCGGGGGCCCAGCGCGCTTCAAGTACCTGTTCGCCGCCGACTCGGTTGACGGCTGGGCGTTCCACGTCACGGTGGCCGATACGTCCGAATGTCCAGATAGTCGGATTGAAGACGCGCTCCAAGCCGCCGGCTGGGCGTGGGCGGACGGATACTCCGCCGATGGGACCGACGGCAGCGTCATGGGCTTCGTCACCAAACGGTTCCTGTGCGTGGTCGAGGGTCGATGGGACGGAGGCGATGATTCAGACTCGACCTACGTTCCGGAGCCGGGATGCGAGGTCACGGTCACCTGTGTGCCGAGACGGAGCGACGACGTGCCGAAGTGGTAGGTGGCGGCGCAACCGGCTGAAGCCGCGAGGGTGTTCGCGATTGGAGGCGGCATTGTTGCGCAGGTATCGGGTCGAACGGGTTCTTCACTGCGGGAGCATGGTCGAGCGCCGCAGGGCCGTGGTGTCCCCCTTCTCGAAGCGGCGGATCCGATCTTTACATCCATCGACGGACAGCGCCCAGTTCCGGTCGAATCCGTAGCACTCCGAGCACCAATCCATCAGGGGGAGCCCGGCATCGCGCCGTACTGCCTGGGTCGCGTTGAACGTCATCAGGAAGGCGTTCTTGCTCGTCCGGTCTTCGGACTCCTGCATGGAATCCACAGTGAAGATGGCGCAACCGGAACAGCAGACGGAGACCAACGCGCATCCGGCCCATAATAAGATAAGCTGCCGACACCGCTCCGCTCTCACGGGCGCGCCTTCACGATCCCGCGGCCGCCGAAGGGAAGCAACATCGCGACCCCCACGAACGCCGCCACGACAACCCACTGGACAACGAGTCTAGCGTGATCGATCCGCACGAAACGCGGTGGGTGATACACGTCAGTATCGAGTCGCACCGGTTGCGGGCCCATGCGGAGCGGCGCCCCCTGTACATCAACGGGCTTCCCATCGACTTCGAACCTCTGATGCTTGCTCGACCAGACCAGCTTGCCCGTAGGAATCGATGGGGGATGGAGGATGAAGTGGTAGCCCGCCAAAGTCGTGACCAACGGGTCCGACTTCGGCGCCATCACCCACGGCGGGAACGCTCCCATCGCCGCGATCGCGAGAAGGCCGATTGCTAGAACCGAACGGCGGAAGGTCACTTGTCGAACAGTCCCTGGGCGATCTTCTCAAACCCACCGGGAAGAGTCTTCATCCTTCGTCTTGCTAGCCACATGAAGCCCAGCCAAGCGATCTGGAAGGACAGCACTATAGACACGGCACGCTCGTCCACGACCACGCGGTTCCCTTGGCTCGTCTCCGACAAGTACATGGCCGCGCTGAATGTCACTGGGAGTGCGTAGACAGACGGCAGGAGGACGAACCTTTCGAACGGCGACTTTCTTGTGGTGATCATTCGTCCCTTTCCCTGCGCCGCGACGTCCGTGCGACGGAACGGGCCGCTTCCCTTAAGGCTTCCGGTCAGGGTCAGATCGGTCGCCTGCGTGCCGGTGTGCATCACCTGGAGGACCGCGCCGCTCTCGTGGTTCAGGAACTCGAAGGACAGGAGCGCGCGGTTCTTGTCTGGGGAGATCGCGGCGGCGATAGAACTCGCCGGCGAGGACGACCAGTACGGGAGCACCTGGAGGATTCTCACGCCGGGCGCCGCCTGGATCGCGAACGGGTCTGATTCCGCGAAGTCGCCACGATCGATCGGTTCACGGCCGGCGTTCCAGATCGCGATCCGAGCCATCGTCAGGTTCTCGATGGACTCACCGACCAAGCGGATTTCGAGCCCCGGGACCTTGTCCGTGTGGCCGCGGAGGAGCGTATTGGAGAGGACCGTGTAGAAGGGATCCTTCACACGCCTATGCCGGTACGTGATCACGATACCAACCACAGTCGAGAGCACGCCCAGGCCATAGGACAAGATCCGGTCCAGCGTCAGGAAGTCCGCCGCGCGCGAGGCCCAGCCCTGGCTTGCCATAGGGGTCATGTGGCACACAACCTAACCGCGACGAGGCGGGGCGTCAAACCCCCCGACAGCGTCGAACCGGCGGCGGGAGCGGTCGGTACTTCTGTACCTTTTGTACCTTTTGTCCGGTAGAGGGTAACTATTGTTTCAGAGCACTTCTTCTCTCTCAAAGTCCCCGCTGTCGCTAATCTGTACCTTACGAATGGACGTTGAGGGCGTCTATTGGACGCTATCCCCGCCCCCGTGGAACGTCATGGGGGCGCAGGCGACGTCCGCAAGTCATCCGCATTGGACGCCATGTGACGGTATCGGACGTTTAGGGTCGCTTTCGGTATGGAGGCGGCACCCGGATTCGAACCGGGGAATAACGGTTTTGCAGACCGTCGCCTTAGCCACTTGGCTATGCCGCCATCCCATTGTGCAGCTTTGCATTCTACTTCAGGCGGCTAGGCGCTGGCTACGGTCCTGGCTACGGTGTGAACCCGTTGAGCCTCTGCTCGGACCAAATCGTCCGAGATACGGCCATACCGCTCAGTCGTGCGCACGGTCGAGTGTCCGAGGATCTGTCGCAGTGCCTCAAGACTCCCTCCCTGTTCCAGCCATCGGCAGGCAAATGTGTGCCGCAACTGGTGGACATGGAACCGATCAACCTTAGACAGGTCCTGAACTCGCAGATTGAAACTGCCCGATGAGACGAACGGCACGAGCTTTCCAATGCGTTTCCGTAGCTCGGCGAGAAGATCCGGCGGCAATGGAACCCTCCGCACCTTCCCGGACTTCGTCTGATGAACCACTAGCACGCCGTCCTGAACATCCGAACTCTCCGCTCGAGTCAGCTCACCCCACCGTAGCCCGGTCCCAAGTGCGAACCGGACAATGAAGCCATGTGGCTCGTCTATTCCGATGACTGCTGTGACCTCGTCATCGGTCAACCGGTCCGGCGGCCGCTCCTGCATCCGCGGCATGATGCGCCTCGGAAACGGCGAGCGATCGATCAACCCGCAATCCTCCGCCCAGCGGAAGAGACACCGCGCGTCGGCCAAGATGTGATGCACCGATGTCGACGTGAGCGAGTGCTTCTCCACCCAGATCCGGTACCGTCGGATGTCCTCGGATCCGACCTTCGAGGCCTGCTTCGGCCCCAGGAAGGCGTCGAGGAATCGGGTGACCTTGCTCTGGGTCTGCTTGACGTTGTATGGACTACGAGCGTTCTGGACGTAGGTCTTGAGCCACTCAGTTGCGAGATCAGCGACCGTGATGCGGACTGCGGCCTTGGGACGTCCACGTGCTTGATGAAACTTACGGATCGCAACTGGCAGGTCCTTACCCAATGCCACCCACCGCTCGCGTCCATCCGTGAACACCCGACAGTACCAGCCGCGCCCCTCCCGCTTGAACATCCCCTTCGGTACTTTCGGCACGCTACCTGCCCTCCTTCCTTGCCGAAATCCACCGAAGTAGGTCGCGTGCCTGGAACCTAATCTGAACGCCTACCCGGACGCAAGGAAGCTGACCGGTGTGAACAAGCCGGCGGACCGTGTGCTCCGACACAGCTAGGTGCCGGGCAACCTGGCGGATGGTCAAGAGAGGCGCAAGGGCCAAACCGGCGACGGCAAGATCATCGCTCATGCTCAGAAATCTCGGCCATGGGGACATCAATCTGGAGCCAGAGACCGTGAGAACTGCCCGAAGGAACCGGACCGAAGCAGCGGAATGCGATGTGAATTCGTAGCTAAATGATGTAACATGGCGCGCATTCAGCAACTTGCGGTTGAGGGCCCCGTCCGTACGCGCTAGGAATTCCGCCTCGACTTCCGTGGAGCGGTCGTCGTGCGAGCCTGTATCGCAGGCGTGTACAGGGACTGTATCGCGGCACGTTACACCCTCACGGCCTCTAACTCCTTACGGAGGGGCTGGTTCGGTGTTCGCGCCTGAGCCCAACTATCGGCGTTCTTCATCGCCTCAGCCCCACCGCACCACCCCCACCCAAGCTCTGCCAGAAGGCTCCCATCCTCAGCCCTCCGGCTCGATCCAGTCCGGTCTAACCGGCGCCGTCGTCGCCTTTGTCTTGGGGCGGATATTCGTGCCCGCAGCCTATCCCCAGATCCTCAGGGCGGACGAGTGGTGGTGGAAATCCATCATGCGGCTCCCCGGATCTCACGGTGAGGGCCTCCTGGCAATTCCGGTCTGGCTCATCGGCATGCTCGGGCTGATCGTGGTCTTCGCAGCGATGATCACACTCTTGATCGCCCACTATGTCGACCGCTTCTACCTCTTCCCGTTCATCGGCTTTCTGATTGGCAGAGGTGCCGGCGGAACCGGCGGGAAGATCCTGAGAGCGCCGTTCGTGGCCGTCGGAGGATTCCTCGCGGTGTTCGCCCTCTCGATTTTCGATGTGTTTCGGTACCCCAGGCTTTCTCACCGGCTCGCCTCCCTCGGGGTGATCGTTTTGGGGATCAGCGCATTTGTCGTCGCCGGGAGAGTTGTCGTTCCGTGGGCCCAGCGGGACGCTGTGCCTGTGAGCCCGGGCCAAGAAGTCATCCGGTTCCTGCCGAGAGCGACCTGGATCTCCGAACGAAGCAACGACCAGTGGCGCTTCAGCCTCAGCGAGGTGGCGCTTCACAAAGACTATCTGGAACTCACGCTCCTAACCCAGAACAAGTCGCGCCAAGTCCGAACGCTGGGTGTGAATCCGAAGTCCCGTCTCGTACGCGCGAGTGACGGAGCTTCGTTGGAGTCGGCGCGGCGGCTCCTGAGTGTGGATGGCGAGATTCCCATGGCGCCGGCGACGGTGTCCGTTCAACCCGGGGCGGTCCTGATGACGCGGCTCCGCTTCGAGCGCCCCGCGATTCCCGAGTATTCGTGGCGCCTGAATCTAAGCCTGCTCAACCGAGTGGAGCGTGACGGCGTCTGGAACGGAACGAAGTGCGGTCTAGAGTTCGATCTCCGTCCAAGTGAAAAAGCCCCTAAGCACTAGGCTCAGGGGCTGGAGGAAGTCCGTACGCACGTCGGAGTTCGGCGTATCGATCCCTGTACGTTGGGTACCGTGAGCCGAACTCGATCGCGTTCTGCTCCGCGCGAGCCAGGATCGCAGCGTCCGCGACGGCTGCCTGCTCGAGACTGATTCGGTGGGAGATCTCAGCGAGCTGGTGGAGCTCGGGATCGAGGTGGCGAAGTTGTTCCCGTAGAAGCTGCATCGCGTCCTCCTGGTCGAGGTGGTGGGACTGGCTCTTCGGAGCGAGGGCCGTTCCCGAACCCAGATCAGGAAGAACGCGTAAGTATAATGGTTACAGCCTATTATGTCAAGGGGGGGGCTATGAACGAATCGGAGCCAGCTGCGACGAAGTGGTTTCGGCGGATCTTCCCAAAGAGGAAGAAACCGGAAGAGATGCTTCCTGACGCCCAGGGCCTTACCAAGTCTACGCGCTCCGAGCTCATGGAAATCATGAATGATCGGCGTCAATCAGCTCCCACGATCGTCCACATGCTCCGCACGTTTCAAGACAGAGTCCGTGTTCCCCTCGACACCGGTGTCCTCAGGACATACGCGGATAAATTTCGAGCCAGCGCCGAAGTGGTCGAGGCCATCACCATGCTCGAGCGGGGAATGTTCGAGAACTCAGTCCTTCGGGATCAACTCAACCGGGAAGAGCGGACACGCAAACAGGGCGCGGAGATCTCCGACCTGAGTCACGACGTCGCCGTGCTCGAGCTGGAACAGAGGAAGAAGGTCCTTAAGGGGCCGCTGCCCCAGCAACTCGACGAGGCTCGAATGCTGGCCGAGCTCGAGAAGCTGACTGGCTCGCGCAAAGAAACGACGTTGAAGATGTGGCAACAGCTCGTCGAGTTCCATCGAGACCATCTGCGGGGAATGGACATCTTCAAGGAAGAGACTGACAAGGATATTGAGGCGGTCTACCAGGAAACGATCTCGGCGATACCGAGTGACGCCCCCGATCGTGACGCTCTCATGCGTGCAGCCGCGGAGGCTCGCGAAGAACTTCGGCGGCGACGCGACTGGCTCATCGCCGACATGGCGCGTTACCTGGCGGAGAAGCTCGGAGCTGACCGCCGAAAAGAAGACGAGGGTGAACGCCGCAAATGAGATCGGTTCCCGAGAACTATTGGCGCCGACTGGCCGCGGATTTGATGGGCGACCATGTCCTCGGTGAGGCAACTGAGGGCGGACAGGTTCGGATGAGCCCCACCCGTCGATACCGTGGGACCTACATCATTGGCCAGCCGGGCACCGGAAAGACAACGCTGATTGAAAACATGGTCCTCCAGGACATCCGCGCCGACCATGGCTTGGCTCTCATCACCCCCGAACGTGACACAATCGTCGACCACATCCTTCCTCTCATTCCCCGTGAGCGGTGGGACGATGTCGTCTACATCAATCCCGCGGAGAGCCCTGTTCCCTTCAACCCTCTCCATCTCGGGCGATCGGAGGATCTCGATCTCAAAGCTGACGAGACGATGACGATCCTGCAGCGCCTGTTCGGGGATCAGACCGGGACCAGTACCCCGCGGATGGATACGATCCTGCGTCACTGCATCCATACCCTCATGCAGATTCCCGACTCAACGCTTCTCGACATCGAGCGTCTTCTGGACCGAGAGGACCACTCATTCCGGACCTGGGCTCTCTCGAGGATCCCGGATGAGCGTGATCGCGCATTCTGGGCTTCGACCTATCCACGCTACCCCAAGGACGCACACCATGCAGTCACGAACCGACTAGATCGCTTCCTTCAACCGCTCGCGATCCGGCGTTTACTTTGCGCCAAGGGACAGAGTTTCGATCTGCGTCGCGCGATGGACTCCGGCAAGATCCTCCTCTTCGTGATCTCGGACGGGGCACTTGGCCGCTTGAACGCCGAGCTCGTCGGCCAGCTCATTGTCGCCAAGTTCCAGCTCGCGACCATGAGCCGGTTCGATACCCCTGAAGAGTACCGCCGGCCTTTCTACGTCTACATCGATGAGTTCCAGACCTTCTGCAACCAAGCGGTCGCCTCCTACGACACCATGCTCTCAAGGGCGCGGAAATATCGCGCCCCGCTCATCCTTGCGCACCAGCAAATCGGACAGATTGCCGATGGCTTGATGCGCGGGATCTTCGGCACCGTGTCGACAATCATTTCGTTCGCCGTAGGAGACGCTGACGCGCGCCGCCTCGCCCGAGAGATGGGCATCGGGCCGGAGTCGCTGCGCTACTTGCCTATCGGGCAGTGCTACTGCCGCGTTGGAGGAAAGCTCTATTCGATGAAGACGGAGCCCCCAGCTCAGGCGGGCGATCCCGGGGCGAGCGAACAGATCGTCCGCCAGTCCCGGGAACGGTTTGGAGCACCACACACCGGAGGTCAGTCTGGTCCTGAATCCACGGCGAAGCAGGAGAAGAGCGATTCCCCGAACCTCGACGATCTCGACCCGGGGCAGGTTTTCTCGTGAGCCGTTCGCTTGTCCTGACGGAGCGCGACCACGAACTCTTGGGCTCGCTCTTGGAATACAGATACCTTTCGACCAGCCAGGTCCAGCGCCTCCACTTCCCCTCGAGTCAGACCGCGGCCAGGCGCCTGCGCCTTCTTGCCGAGGACGGCTACATCACGACATTCCGGACCATGGCGTGCCAGGACCGGATAGCCACGCTCTCAAGGCTGGGCGCCGCGGCGATCGAAGAACGGACGGGCGTCCAGGCAGACTCGAAAGGCACTAACGGCAACCGTCAGAAGCCGAAGGACTACCTTTTCCTCCAGCACTTCCTGGCAATCACGGACTTCAGGATTACTCTCGCGCAGGCCTGCGCTAGACATCCCAACCTGAAGCTTCTTGACTTCATCCCGGAATACGAGTCCCGCCCTTCGCCGTCCGGTGCATACCACAAGTATGTGCGTGACACTGTCTCGGACAAGATCGACCGCCGGACGATCACGCATGCCCCCGACGGAGTCTTCGCCCTTGAATACGATGGGCGTTCGGCCCTCTTCTTTCTGGAGATCGACCGTGGCACCGAAGTGGTCTCGAACCCCGAGAAGGGATTCCTGAAGATGCTGCGGTTCTATCTCACCTACCTGAGGGATGGCGGGTACCAGCGTTACCAGCGAGACTTCGGCGTCGAGAAGTCGTTCAAGGCATTTCGGGCGCTGGTGGTCACGACCTCGCGAACGCGGCTGGAGAACATGCGGGCGGCGGCTGGGCGCTTGTCATTCGATCCGGCGCACGCGAAGCGCTTCATCTGGCTCTCCTCGATGGACGTTGTGCTCGACCCCGAGATCCTTACAAGCTCATGGATCCCGAGCGACCCGACAGAGAAAGAGTTGTATCGGCTCCTCCCAGCATCCCTCGCCTAGGCCCCCCGACAGCTCAAAACCTGGCGGCCGAGAATACTCCCGGACGCCAGTAGGGCAATCACTAGTCAAGACCCCTATCCGAAGTCGCGACTGCAGTTGAAAGCTTGCGGGCAGCTGCTGATGGGCATAGGCTCCTACGCGCGTGCGGGTCGCTCCACGTGCGCCAATACGGCCATCATTGAGGGTTGGCGGTCGATTCGCGGCGAGGGTGCCTCGCGGCTCGTGACGGCCCCCCTCGGAGTGGCCCCAGCAACACCACACTGGCCTTCCGCAGGAGACGTCATGGATTGGCAGCATGAGATTCGTTGACCTCTTCGCGGGCCTAGGCGGTTTCCACTACGCGTTGCGCGCCCTCGGGCACGAGTGCGTCTATGCATCGGAACTCGATCCGGAACTTCGAGAACTGTACTCGCTCAATTTCCCCGAGATGGGATCAGCCGTCTACGGGGACATCCGGGAGTTCGCGCACAAGGTGCCGCGCCACGATATCCTCTGCGCTGGCTTTCCTTGCCAGCCGTTCTCCAAGTCAGGCTCTCAACTCGGGCTGCTCGATCAGACCCGCGGCACTCTCTTCCACGAGATCCTGGCGATCCTGAAGCGCCATCAGCCGAGATACGTGCTCCTCGAGAACGTCGGGAACTTTGAGCGGCATGACTCGGGTAACACATGGCGTCTCGTCGAGCGGGGTTTAACCAGCCTCGGGTATGCCGTCCGCGGCACAACTCATGTCACCTCTGGTGGTCATGGGCTCATCTCGCCGCACCATCTTGGATTCCCACAACACCGCGAGCGCTTCTTCATCGTTGCGAGCCTTCGCAAGCTCCCGGAGGATCCGTTCCCCAAGGCGGATCGCACGCGCGCCACCGATATTTCCAAGATCGTCATGCACCGCTCCGAACTGACTCCTGCTGATCGCTTGGAGACAGCGCTGACAACTTCGCAGGTGCGATGCGTCAAGCACTGGAACGCCTTCCTTGCGACCGTGCCGAGGGAGGTCGAACTCCCCTCGTTTCCGCTCTGGGGCGATGAAATAAGTGCCCGCTACCCGTACCGGGACCTAACGCCGTTCTCAGCGCCGCTGAAGTCTTTGAGACGACGTGTTCCGCACGGCGCGTTCAGTCCGCGTCCGAGCCGCCAGCAGTTGCTCTCGCTACTGCCGGCCTACGCACGCACTGAACAACGTCGGTTCCCAAGCTGGAAGGCCATGTTCATCGAAAACAATCGGGAATTCTTCAAGAGCATCCGCCATCATCTCTCTGACGAGTGGCTGGCGGATTTGTCCTCGTTCCCGCCATCGCTCCGCAAGTTGGAGTGGAACTGCAACGGTGAGGTCCGCGACTTGTGGCGATGCGTCCTCCAGTTCCGGCCGTCCGGCCTGCGCGCCAAGCGCTACACAAGTTCTCCGGCGCTCGTGTCCATGACTACGACGCAGATCCCGATCCTCGGGCCGGAGCGTCGCTTCCTGACGCGCACTGAAGGGTTGCGGCTTCAGGGGCTGCCACACTCCCACCGCCTACCAAAGACCCGGGCGAGAGCGTTCGCGGCACTCGGCAACGCAGTGCACGCAGGTGTCGCCTCCGCAATTGCCTCGAGGCTACTGACTGGCCGTCCGCATGCGGCGGAAGAGAACTTCGACGCGTGGCGTACCGCGCTGCTCGATTTGGTCGGAGGCCGCACATGAGTGTTGTGACTACTCCCAAGAGCGTCAACATCCGCCCCGGTGTGAGCGTCCTCTCAGTCTTGCGCCACCTCAACTACAAGTCCTGGTACGCCCTGGCGGAGTTCGTGGACAATGCGCTCCAGAGCTACCTGGCCAATCGTGCCCGGCTCGGTGGCACTGGTGCAGTACTGACCGTCGAGATCTCGCTCTCCCCAGAGCCGCCCGGGCGTCTCATCATCCGAGATAATGCCGCCGGCATCGAGGAGGGCACGTACTCACGAGCCTTCCGCCCAGCAGAGGTCCCGCCCGATCGTTCGGGCCTCTCCGAGTTCGGAATGGGCATGAAGAGTGCCGCATGCTGGTTCTCGCCGCGCTGGCGTGTGCGCACGTCCGCCCTTGGCGAGTCGACGGAGAAGACGGTGTCTTTCGATATCGCCACCATTGTTCGGGACAGCATCGAGGAGGTGTCCGTCGACACTCGGCCGGCGCCACTCGACCAGCACTTCACGGAAATTGTCCTCGAAGATCTCTACCGGCTGCCGCAGACAAGCACCGTGCGCAAAGTGAAGGCCCACCTGGCGAGCATTTATCGCATGTTCACGCGGGACGGCTCGCTGCGGCTACTGTTCAACGGTGAACTGCTGGTCTACACGGATCCGCCAATCCTCCACGCACCGCACTACGAGAATGAGACCGGCCCCCAGATCGAATGGCGAAAGGCAATCGAGTTTGACTTCGGCGGCGGTTTGGCAGCTCGGGGCTTCGCTGCGCTTCGCGAGCGTGCTAGCACCTCGGAGGCCGGCTTTGCGCTCTTCCGTCGCCGGCGACTCATTCAAGGCAGTGCCGACGAGGGGTACCGGCCGGAACGCATCTTCGGCAAGTCGAACAGCTACCGGTACCAGCGTCTGTTCGGTGAACTCGAGCTCGAGGGATTCGAGGTCAGTCACACGAAGGACGGCTTTGCGTGGGACGACAACGAAGAGACATTCCTTGAGTTGCTTCGGGAACGACTTGATGCGGAGCCGATGCCGCTGCTGCGACAAGCGGAGGAACACCGAACCCTGAGATCGCGCCGGGACATTCAGGCAGCGGTGGAGGCAGCAACTGACCGAACCGCCCACGCTCTCCAACATGATGTCCCGCCAGTCCTCGAACGCATCGAGAACTCGGCGGATCAAGCGAGCCCGCCGGCACAACTCCAGGTTGTCCCGCTCGTCACGCGCCGCCAGATCGACCTCGAACTTGGTGGTGTGTCGTGGGAACTCGTCCTCGAACTAACGGACGACCCCGCTATGGTCGATTGGGTGGAGTTGTCGGACACGCAGGCACTCCCATCAGATAACCCGGGGCGTCTGCGCCGACGCGTCAGCCTACGACTCGCGCTTAGCCATCCATTCATGGTGCGCTTCGGCGGAGCGGATGCCGAGCAACTTGAACCGCTTATTCGACTGGCCGCAGCAGTCGTGTTGGCTGAGGTCGCGGCCAGAGACAGCGGAGTCACTATGGCCAGCACGTTTCGGCGTAATATCAACGCACTGCTACGCGAAGGATTATCTCAGCGCTGATTGCTGTTGAACGGAGCCTTCATGACCGAGGACGGGAACACTAGAGCCGCAGACATTGTCGAGGTTGTCCCAGTGATCCTGCCGCCGGGTGCAAACTGGCTCCCCACCATTGGCACCGAGACACTCGACCTACTCGAACACCTCGGCCGCATGTCCGGGCTCTCCGACGAGAGCAAGGACCATCTGCGTGATGGCGCCATTCGCGTACTTTCGCGGTGCACTCCGCCGACCGCCCCCGCGAATACTCAGACCGGGCTCGTCGTGGGACACGTCCAGAGTGGCAAGACGATGTCGTTTACCACCGTGGCCGCGCTGGCGCGAGACAACAACTATCGGCTGGTGGTGGTCATCACCGGGATTTCGACCAATCTGTTCGATCAGTCAAAGCGGCGACTTCGCCGTGACCTCCGGCTCGACTCGCGTACGGACCGCCGGTGGCAACACTTCGAGAACCCCGGCGCCAGGGGTGTCGACTTGCAATCGATGCAAGGGCTGGTGGCCGACTGGCATGACGTCACAGTTCCCGAGGCACAGCGCCAGACCATTCTGGTAACGGTTATGAAGAACCGCACGCACCTTCTCAACTTGATCGACCTCCTGAGTCGACTGGACTTGAACGGTGCGCCGTCGCTCGTGATTGATGACGAGGCGGACCAGGCGGGTCTCAATACCCGCGTGCGCCGCAACGGCGAGAGCCCAACGTATCGGCACCTCCTGGATCTGCGAAACGTGCTACCGCACCACTCGTACCTCCAGTACACGGCCACCCCGCAAGCCGCGCTCCTCATCAACTTGATCGACGTGCTCTCCCCCCGCTTTGCCAAGGTCTTGAGTCCCGGGTCGGACTACATCGGCGGTCGTGAACTCTTCATCGACCGGCCGAGGCAGATTAGAGACATTCCGCCGCAGGACATCCCCACGGCCCAGAACCCGCTTCAGGCGCCACCACCCAGTCTGATTGAAGCGGTCCAGTTGTTCTTTCTTGGTGCGGCGGCAGGCTACATTCCCGGCCCACCGAACGCACATCGGACGATGATGGTCCATCCGTCCCAAGAGAGAACACCCCACGGCGAGTACTTCCATTGGGTGACGCAGATTCAGCGAACTTGGCGCGAGATTTTCGACCTCCCAGTGAGCGAGAGAGACCGGCAAGATCTCGTAAATGCTTTCGCCCGAGTCGACGCTGACCTGCGGGCAACCGTTCCCGACTTGCCGCCGTTTGATGCTTTGTGCAGCGTGCTCCCGCGGGTGCTCCGGGACACGCTAGTGCTCGAGGTGAATGCACGTGGCGGCAGCACCCCCGCGATCCCGTGGGAACGCGCCTACCCATTCATCCTCGTCGGGGGGCAAGCTATGGATCGCGGCTTCACGGTTGAGGGGCTGACAGTAACGTACATGCCGCGGTCGTTAGGGGTCGGGAACGCCGACACGATCCAGCAACGCGCCCGCTTTCTCGGCTACAAGCGACAGTACGTTGGCTACTGCCGGGTATTCCTCGAAGACCAGGTCGCCCGCGCTTACGCGCGACTGGTGCGTCACGAGGAGCATGTTCGGGCGCAACTCGTGGAAATGGAGGAACGCGGCGCGCCATTGTCCGAATGGCGTCGAGCCTTCTTCCTAGACGGCGCGCTTCGCCCGACCCGGGTCGAGGTCCTAGATCTCGCCTATGTGCAGGACAACTTCTCCGATCGCTGGTTTGACCCACGCTCGCCGCACGAGTCCGAAGAGGCGGTCGTTCAAAATCGCGCCGTCGTAACGACGTTCTTGGGATCCCTGACCCTCCAGGACGATGAAGGACACCCACACCGAACGCCGATTCAGCGGCACCGTGTGGCGACGAACGTCTCACTACAACATGCGTACGAACACTTGCTGGTGCCGTTCAAACTTCTCGGGCAGCTAGACCAGCACTCCTATCTTGGGCTGCAACTTCAAGTGAAGGCGTACCTCGAAGAGCACCCGGATGCACAGTGCACGGTGTACCAGATGAGCGGAGGCCAACTCCGAGATCGTGGTATCGATCGTGGGCACATCAGACAACTCTTCCAAGGCGCGAATTACGAGGACGGAAGACGGACAGTTGTCTATCCAGGCGATCGGGAAATCCGGACGCGAGAGCGACTGACGATTCAGATCCACAATCTCCGCCTGACTCAGGCCGGTGGCTCCGACATCCCGAACATCTTAGCCGTGGCCGTGTGGGTGCCGAGTGCCATGTCCGAGGCATGGATCGTCCAGACCGATACACCGGTCTGATCACATGCTCGACCTCAGGCCGCTCTTCGCGTCGCTCGCCGCACCGCCGCCTTCGTCGTCTGGACTGCCCCTCTTCACCGCTGTTGAACTTCCGGGTGCTGGCGGCTTCCGTATCGCACGCGACGTCAGCAACCGTGCCGTGCTCTTGATCGACGCCTCGGGACAAGGCCAAGCGAATCCAGCCCCATACGTGCTCGAGCATCTTCGCATCGAACACGCGCGGGCCTGTACTGTTCGCCACAACGACGGCTCCGAGACGCCGGGGCTGTTCACGCTCGTTTCGTGCACCTCGACGGATGTCGTCCTACGTGAGTATTTCCTGCTCGTCCTGGGGACACTGATCGCGAACAGTGGGTTGCCTCCAACCTCGCAAACGACAAGCGATGCCATCGCCACCATTGTCGAGCTCTTCCGCTCGCTCCAGGCACCGCCCCGGAAGTCCGTTCAGGGGCTATGGAGCGAACTCTTCCTCATCGCCGAGGCGCGGCACCCCACGATCCTCCTTCGCGCGTGGCATGCGACGCCGGGAGATCGCTACGATTTCAACCTCGGGACGGCACGGCTTGAGGTCAAGAGCGTCGCAGGCGCTGTCCGGCATCATCACTTTTCGCTCGCGCAGTTGTCCCCAACAGGTGGCACTACCGCGCTCGTGGCTTCGCTCTTCATTGAACGCGCCGGAGGAGGTACTTCGCTTGCAGAGCTAATGGACGAAGTTCGAACACGGGTGGCGAGGTCTACGGATCTGCTTGTTCGGATGGAGACGGTTGTTGCCGCGACCTTGGGCAGTGCCCTCCAGGCTTCATTGTCGGAGAGGTTCGACCGCGACCTAGCCCGGAGTTCGCTGGCGTATGTGCGGCTGGAGGACGTGCCTCGTATCGACGCCACCCCTCCACCGGCCGTAACCGACGTACGGTTTACTTCTGACCTTCGCGGCGTGCCGTGCGCTGATCTCGACGCCATAGCGAGGGAGCGCGCGAGCGAGTTCTTTGCCGCTCTAGCTCCCGGTATGTCAGGCCTTGCATGAAATAGAAGCCAGGGCCGTCGAGAGTCCGACAGCCCCCGGTAGTGGTTCTTCTGTAACCAATATCACGGTTGCTCGGAGATTCGAGGGGGTGCGTCGAGCCCCTCGCGCTCTCTTTGGCTCGGAACCTCTGGTTCGGTCAGATGTCCTTGTAGGGTAGATCGAATCCAATCCTCTGGAGATTCCGAGCCCGAGTCGCGAACGCCCGCGCCATTCACCAGATCGTGCAGCCAGTTCTCGTCCGCAAGCGGCTCCATCGAACCCTCCAAATGACAAAACGGCTAAGAGTCACTCATCGGCTCATCAGAGTGAGCCTTTGGGAGGCACCTGAGTGAAATCGGCTTCAATATCTTGTTGAGTGACCTTGATACATCGAAGCGGGCACCACAAGACGATCTCGCCGCCGATCACGTCTGGGTCACTCTTAAGGTGCTGCTTGCACTGCCTTCGTAAAATGGACTCCATCAAGTCATCGTGCTGCCAGTGCGCGAATACCATCTCCACCGGCAACTGCAATCGCACGACGGCGCCGCCAGTTCTGTCGGCGAATCTTTCGGCGAGACCGATCTGATCTGACCATGAGGACAACACTTCTAAGAACAGATGCGCCGCTAGCCCTGGCCTTGCAAGATCGTCAAACAGTAATTGTGCGGTGTCTCGTCGAATGCCCCTGAAGATGTCAACGGTGGGGCCTGACGGCGCCGCCAAACACTGTGTGGCGGCGTAGTAGTCGAAGGTGAAGTCCTTGACTCCCTGGCCGAAGTAGATCGGAAGCGCCTTCTCGCGTACACGCGTCCAGTCATCGGCATTCGATGGGACGCCGAGACGCCCAGCCAGCAAGTCACCAACCGCAAAATGCGCGTATGTTGAGTGCTGGATGAAGGTGGAAATAAAGATTCGATGAGACTCGATCGCATTGCCGCCGAGGAGGCGATTCGCCTTCGCGTCCGCGCGGTACTTCGCGCCCGGAACGGCCTTCGTCATTCGACCTATCGCATTGCCAATCTCCACCCTCGCGGTAGGCGTAACGCCATCGGGAAGCGTCATCTGAATCTCCGAGTCATGAGTCGCTACAGCTTGTCACGCCGCTTGACGCCTAACGGGCAGTCGATGGTTCTGTGTAGCCGAATGCGCTGCGGTTTCGAGTCTGGTCAATTGAGTCGTTCGTCGCAGGCCTCCCTGCTCCTTTGTCCGGGCACGTGGCACTACCCCGATCCTACACGCTGAGTAGGATACGGTGCGAGCGTCTCAGGAACGTATCATGCGTGGTCTCAAAGTGCCATCGCGCGCCCGACCCCCCACAAACTCACCGACCAAGAAAACGAGGCCACCATCCCAGGCGGCCTCGCGAAAGAAACTTAATTGAGGGAGAGTTCCCTCCGAAAGAGCGATGAGAGTCTGAGACTCCCTTCCATCTGTTGCCGCGGCGGGCCGGCCTTCATGACTTCGGTGAAGGCATTGAAGAGCGACCAAGCCGTCCGCGGCTCGAATTCCTGATGCTTCGGTTCGTCCCAAGCCTCGAGGATTTTCGGGAGCCGCGATGCCGGCGTGATGCCCGCCCGGATTGCCGCGACCATGACATGGTGCGCGCGCTCGGGTGGCATCGCCAGGGCTTTCATTCCAGCGATCTCCTCGTCCGTCCGGGTCTTTAGGAGCGTGACTTGCGAGAGCATCCGGTAGATCAGGTCCGGCAGGTCCCGGAAGACGTTCGGCGTATGCTTCCGAGCCATCGCGACTTCCCCGCTGAACGCCAGGTTGTCGCAGCAGAAGACGCGGGTGCCGGCGACGAGTCCTACCGAGAGCGAGCGGTCGTATGAGTTCCGAATGCCCACTGCCAGGGCGTAGTCCCCAGCGTCGTGTCCATTGGTGCAGGTCAGTACCCCGAACATCTGGCTGCCTTCCCTCGCGAGGGCGAAGGACGAGGACTGGACGCGGAGCCCGAACCGCGGCACATGCAGCTCGATCTCTTCGACGAACCGGGCGTATGGAACCGGGTGATAGCTTGCCGTGGGTTCCGGAACCGGGACGGAGGCAAGGTCTGCCTTCGTCGCTTCCCACCCACCGCGGTGAAGCATCAGATTGTTCATGTGCGACTCTCCTCTCTGGTTGGTTCATCGATCTCGACGTTCTCGGCCCAGATCACTTCCTGGACTCGGTCCTCGAAGCAGCGGCCGTCCTTCCAGCGGATCCTCCAGCGCTCGAGGTCTTCTCCCTGGAATTCGATCGAGGCGTCGTCGGCCATGTGCGGCGCGAGTGCGAGCCAGATGGTGTTGGCTTCGTCCTCGTGCCAGTGATCGCCCTGAAAGTGCTCGATGCCCAGGTACGAGTGCGATCCATCGTGCTGGGCTGAGACCTGGAGGTAGTACGTGAAGGACTTGTCTTCGTTGATGATCGCTTCCGCCGCGTGCGCGTCCTCTTCGGACCGGCACCAGAGCCAGTCGCTCTGCAGATCCACGGTATATCCCATCGCTCACCTCCCTAGGCGTGCAGGAGCTTGCGCTCCTTGAACGAGGCGTAGGCGTCGCGACAGACGACGACGTGATCGAGGATGTCGATGCCGAGGATCCGTCCGGCTTCGACGAGCCTCCGGGTGATCGCCAAGTCTTCCTCCGATGGTGTCGGATCCCCGCTCGGGTGGTTGTGGGCCAGGATGAGCGAGGCGGCCGAGACGGCGATTGCCGGCTGATACACCTCGCGGGGATGCACGATCGAGGCGTTGAGGCTCCCGATCGAGATGACTTCCCGCCGGAGGACTTGGTTTCGGGAGTTGAGGTAGAAGCCGACGAAGTGCTCGCGGTTTGCTGCCCGGATGTCCCGGCAGAGGTCGAAGACGGTTTCCGGTCCGCGGACAAACGCGGCCGCGTCGCCATCCGGCCAGAGCCTCCGGCCCAGCTCGACCGCGGCCAGGATCACGCGGGCGCGGTTTGGCCCGATACCCTGTACCGCGACTAGCTCCTCGGTTGGGACCCGATGCAGCTGCCGGACCGGGATCGCGAAACAGAACCGGGTCGCGACATCGGCGTTGCCGATCAGGACCGCCACGAGCTCGGCGTCTGAGAGGACTCCGGGCCCGGACGCGTCGATCCGTTCCATCGCTTCCCGGAGTCGGTCCGGTCCTCCTTCGATGTGTCTTCGTTTGTTGTCAACGACCACGACGACTGCCCTCCTTCTGGAAAGAGAAAGGGCTCCCAGACGAATCCAGGAGCCCCGAGAGGAAGAAAGGAACGGCGGAAGGTGCTGTGGAACTAGTCCCCGCGCCAGGCTTCGCAGTGGGCGAAGTACTCGCACTCACCGCACTGCCAACCAGGGTTGGGGTAGAAATGCCCGGAGGCGATGGACCGAGCGATGCGTTGGATCAGATGGGCGATCCAGGCCAGATCCTCGACGCTCCGGGCGGTCTCCATGCGCTCGAGGCGCGGCGTCTTGGTCTTGAGGAGCACGTCGAGGCGGAGCTTCGGGATACGGCTACGGAGCAGGAGGTAGGCTAAGGCGTAGGCAGAAAGCTGCGTGTGACGGTCCAAGCCCCGACTCTCGGGCGTCCTCGCGGCCGTCTTGCTGTCCACCAAAGTCTCCCCCTGCTCCAAGAGATCGAACCGGCCGCGGAGCCGGACGTCCAGGATCTCGCCGGTGACGGGGTCGTACAGATCGACTTCGAAGGGTTCTTCGACAGAGATCGGAGGGGCATCGCGTTCAGCGCGCTCCACGTAGAGGGCGAGCATGCGCTCCCCCGATGCCGCGAGCCCCTCCTTGGTTTCCCATTCCTTGAACACGAGCGGCTCGAGGTTCTGCGCGTACCAGTCACCGGCGAACATGGACTGGACCGCCTTCACGTCGGGGGTGTTCCCGGCGATGCGTTCCTTGTGGAACCACTCGATTGCGGCATGCATCGAGGAGCCGAAGCCTAGGGCTGCTGCTCTGAACGGACGCTCGATCTTGTCGCGGTACTGGAAGCGGTACTTGAGGGGACAGAGGAGGTAGGTGCTGACCTGACTAACGCTGAAGGTCTCCACGGGTGAGGGCTCCTTCGGGGGGATTTTGGAGCATGCGGTCCAAGAGCTTCGTAGCTTCGAGCTTGGTGAGGCCCTTCAGGGACTCGACTCCGAGGGTTTCCTTGAGAAACCTCTCTGCGGCCTCGCCCTGGAAGCCCCAGCCCGCGAGGATGCGGAAAAGATAGCGACGCTGGTTCTCAGTCATGGGTGGCTGATAATTGCCGGCGCCGTTCGTCGGAGGCGACGAGACCTTGGGCGGTTCGGCGGCGCCGTTGCCGGTTGATGCACCCGAACCGAGGTCAGAGGATCCAGCAGCTTCGCTCGCGCCGTCCAACTCCTCGAAGGAGACGACGCCGATATTTACGGCGTCCCGGAGGGCACGGGCCTTGGCGCGGGTCTCTGCCATGCGGTTCAGGTGCGGGAGGATGTGCGGCGGCACGTTTTCAGGACTGGCATCGCCGATCCCTTCGAACGTGCCCTTGGACGTGATGACCCGAGCCTTGGAGATGGCGGTCCGGGCGTTTTCGTCCGTCGCGAACTGAAGCTGATGCGTCTTGATGCTCGAGAGACCTTCTTCGTGAGCCTTTGCGAGGAGGCCCTTGTAGAGAGCGACTTCCTTGGTGCCGGTTACCCGGCCGTGGCGGTCCTTGACGTCGACCGTGCGGAACAGGGGTTCTGCCATGGCGGACTCCTTGTCAAAGGGCGATGGGTGTCAGCGACAACTGGAGGACGGTGCGAGGAAATCCTACCCTGGGTAGGGGCGCCCTCCTAGAGGGGCAGACGTATTCAGATGCTCGGCACTTGTGGAACGTCTAGTTCCGGCGGAAGGTCGTGGAGTCTTTCGCGACCGGCGCAAGTCTTGGTGGGTCCGTAGTCGTCACTCTTCGAGCAGGTGATTTATCCCGAACGTGCTGGGATCTGGGGGTCGAGACTGGAGTAAAGAGCAAGAACAGGGCAGTTATTCCGAGCAGCACGAACGTGCAACTGGCCCAAAGGAGACCACTCACCTTGAGCTTTACGCGTCCAAACTCCTTACCCCGAATTTCAACTCTCTCCTCACTTGTCAGACTTCTGCCCATTCGAACATTCACTTCGGCTAGGACCCCATCCACGTACGTCGCGGCCATGGCCGTGAGAACGGCGGCAGCACCCCACGGCAGAGCGGCCAAAAGGAGTCGCCAAGGTGCGATACGTTCCGGATCAAGGGGAATCGAGACAAGTAGAGCGGCGGCCGCCGAGGCAGACACTCCAGCTACGAAATTCAGCAGGCCAGGACTCGGTACTCGGGTCATTGACCGACCGCTTCGCTGCGGGCTCGTACGCCTATCCAGTGGCCGCCGAAGCATTCCTTCCCGATCGAATCTAGAGCCTCGAGCAACTCTGCCCAATCCCCTTCTGGCTTTACTGGGGAGTGGCCGTCAATGAGCTGCCTTCGTTTTACCTCAATATCTCTCAGCAAGTTCGAGCGTCTTTCAAGCGTAGCCAGTTCTGATTCCACTCTCTCGTACTGAATCCCATCTCGCTGGGCTGTAAACTCGCGGCGTTCGGCGATCCCACGGCTGAGATGCTGGCGCAACTCCGAAATTGCATCCTCGATGGCGTAGAGTAGCCGCCCCTCTGCCGCGCTCGCCGTGCGTTGAATGTCCATTTCTGATTCAACCACAGAGAGACCCTCGAGAAGAACGGGCAACTCGGCACGTACCGTATCCCAGACTATGCCGATCATTGAAGCTGCTATGAAGGGGATCTGACTGCTCTCGGTGGTAAGCATTCCATTATCACTAATGCCCTTCCAACCACGTACCCTCTCCCTCGACCATGCTAGCAGCTGGGCTAGTTCTCGATCTATGGCTCTCCAATTCCTCTTCACGACCTGGTGGGCCTCCATAGCAAAGGCTCCATCAATCTCAGCACCCGGGGCGGTCCATTCACCTCTCTTACTTAAGAGGAAGGCCACACCACTCGCTATGGCAGGGTCGTCTATTTGTACGCCAGCGCGCGCAAGGGCCGTTGTGCACATGGCCGTCGCCAACATCGTCGAGTTCCACGTACCTGTGCCGCTCTCCCACACCCCAGCTCGGCATGGACCGTCCGGGAAAGGTGTCTTCAACCACTCACACGCTCGGTTCAGTGCCGCGTGAGATCTGATTGATTCGCCACCTGCCGCGAGACCCAGCACTACGCGCGCGGTGCACCATGGCACACGTTCCGGATAAAAGGCTCCTGAAGGAGCCTGGTCCTTCTCCGCGATCCCCTTCAACATCCGAAGGCGCAACATATCGGGGACCGGTTTCGCCCCCTCAAAGCACAAGAGCAATCCGAGAGCCCAGGTTCGATGAAATCGGTCCAGATCCAGATTGTCCGCGGTCAACGAGCCGCTTGCTTCACGACCTCTCCGGGCATCCTCCTCGCGCATTCGCTGTTGTATCATTTCGAAGTCGCGTCTCTCTGTAGGCGGGCTGCCTGCTACAGTAGGAAGCTCTCCGTTTGCCGAGAGGGCCCAGCGGCCCTCGATGTACTGTGCGGTCCGTCTCCAACCATCGTTGCCAACCCGGGCCATTGCGCTGCCTGCGAAGACTGCTGAAGCGAGATTATCTCCGAAGCTCGGGTCCACATTGCTCAGCCGATCTAGGAGAGTTACTAAGTCCCTCACCAGCCGATGTGCGCGGACAAGAAACGCAGATCCATGTTGCTCAGCCCCGGGACGGGCAGGGCTTGCTGAGTCAAGGCGGTCGAGCACGCGCATTAGCTGGGCGTCGTCAGCGGCCTGAAGGTACTCTGAGGCTATCGCAACCGGAGCAATTCGCAGATCCATCCGCACCATGCGGCCGAGATGCGACACAAGCAGATGGGCTAGACTACGGTGGCCAACGCTTACAAACTCGCCACTTCGCCGGACGATCTGAGCGTCTAGCAGCTCGTCGAGTGCCGATCCGCCATAACGTCGTGCATAGCTTGCGGTCGCGTCCACCTCAAACTGCCCAAGCGCTGCCAGGCGGTAGAGTAGTTCCCTGCCACTCTCGGAAATTGATGCGCTCCGTGTTACGTGGGAGTATGCAAGCGAAGCGAGTTCCTCTCGCTTTGGCAGCATGCCACCCTTCGCAACGGCATCGCACGCCAATCGAAGCAGTAGCAGATCTCCTGAGGCGAGGCGGCGCAGATCACGAATTAGCTCCTCGCTCGCCTTAGATCCGCAAACAGCCTCGGCTATCGGCTGGATAAGATCATCGCCTATAGCGGAAACTGGCACCGCCGCTGGGAAGTTTTCCGTCAGCACGGCCCGTGCTGACTCCCAACCGATGAGTACACAAGACATCTTGACCGTGCACGCCTTTCTAATGCGAGTCATTGTGTCGCGAAAGGCGGCAATTACGCCGGGCTGGGTTTGAGCATTATCCAGGATAACTACGTGCGACAGCCTATCACCAGTAGGGCAGGCCGATAGGGATGCCAGTATGGTTCTGGGGTCAAATGCGGCGTCTGCCAGATCGAGCCATGTGGCCGTCCACCCCTCACCCTTAAGTGCAGTTGCGGCTTGGGCAACAGCCACTGTCTTGCCGGCCGCACTACTGCCGCAGAGCAATACATCCGATCCGTTGCGCACAACTTGCACAATTCGCCGCGCACGATCCGTCGCGACACTGTCAAGCTGGATATCTTCGGGGCTCCTAAGATAAAAGTAGTTCGCCGACGGGGGATCCTGTAGCGGAGGCAATGGGTACGCTTCGGACTGAAACGCTGCCTCCAGGGCCCTTGCAAGCAGAGTCGGCTCGTCGGCCGCGATCTTCGCCACATCGGTGACCTTAACGCTTCCGATGAGGGGCGCCTCCCCATCCCCTAAAATCAGCTTCAGCTCTGTCTCGAATCCCGCTTCGATCACGACCCTTGGATCCAAGACACGCTTTCCGGGTTTGGGGTCCGTTCCCAACAGTGCCATCCTCAACAGGGTTTCGGCGGCAGCTGCAAGCTCAGTCGAATCGACCCCTCCGATTCGCACAAGAGCTTCGGATCGCACCCGACCCCGCACTAGCATGCCCACGTCCTTCTTTGCGCGCTGAATCTAGCGCTGGATATCTATTGTGGGGATATTCTGCTAAGCCAACGTCCCACGATCTCGCGAAGAGCGTCTGTCTTGCCTTCGAAGTTATGTGGCGCCCCCGCGACAAACTCCACCACCAACTTCTCATTCGCGAGGTCTAGTCGGGCTCGTTTCCCGCACGCCTCAACCACGGCTTCGGGGCTCGGGAAGGCAGCAAAGTCAGAACCCCCTATAGCAACGAGGGTCGGCAGCCCAGGAACGGGTACACGCCAATTGACCAGACCATTGCGTGTCGGAAACTGATCCGCCTGTCCACCAGGCGCTGTGAGCCGCTCAAAAGTGCCAAGCGATAGGGGCCATAGGCCGAAAATCTCTTTCGGGACCATGGCACCTTGTCCTTCTACCCTAATCAGCGACTGCACTCGGGACCGCTTCTGGTTAACTTCCTCGTCGGTCTTTCCGGCGTAGAATGCAACTATGTCAAACGGGGACAGCAATGCTGCCGCTTGTATGTCTTTGCGGTACCGCGCCCTAGCATCTTGGAGGTAGGCGAGCACCTTCAGGGCACCAAGGCTATGCCCCTGCAGAAGCAACGGTCCCGTTAGACCCAATCCGTCCAGCCAACCATCCAGCGCAGGCGTAAAGTCCTCGAAACGCTCTGTCGCAGCAGTCTCATCATGCCCCGGAAAATTCACACTGAGCACGTTCGCACCAGACTCGGCGTAAAGCCTCATCGTTGGTTCAATGAATGGATTTGCATAGAAGTTGCCTGCGGTTCCATGTATCAACACCACGCAGAGCCTCTTCCTCTTGTTCCTTGCTAGCAGACCATGGAGTAGACCATCCCCATGCTTTACGCTAACGAGCTCATACGTCATTGCGTTCCACCTTCATTCCTCCTTGTTGCAATGATTCGCGCATAGTTCGTTGGATACAATTCGCCAGCTACTGAGGCCTCCTCAATTGAGCTCACGCTCAGCCCCGCCTCGTCGAAGAGCGAGCGAATGTCCTGCACGTCTCCGAGGGATTCACTTCGCATCTTCCGCGCATATGTTTCTGCCAACTCAGCGATTTCGGCGGGGGTCTTCCGTACGAAGGCACGCCAACGTCCCGCACGAACTCGGGCCCGTTCCTTGAACTCGACAATGGCGTCCTCGGTCGAGCGAACTAGATTGTGACTCTCATGGACTCGCACGGTGGTTACTATCCGCCCGCGCGGACGGAGAAGGTCTTTCCAACGGTTGAGAACCTCTAGCGCTAGTGTCGTTGGAAACCGCGTGAGAAAGGCGTCACTACAGATTAGATCGAAAGACTGGGCGGAAACGGCCGAACCGTCCAATATCGACGCCTGCCTCGTCTTGACGGCAAAGCCTTCGCGTTTTCCATACCACTGGCAAGCGAAGAGTGGCGTCGGACAGAGATCGAGAACCACAACTTCAGCCTCGGCCGACGCCGCGGCCATGGCTCTGCGCACATAGGCCAGGAGCGAGTAATCGGCAGTACCAGAAATCAACGTCGCGACGCCGCGGCGCGAAGAGAATGGATCGAGAAGCGCTGCTGAGTAAAACTCGGCATGCCAGGACGGGGTCGAAACAAGATCGAGAAGTCTCATATACTGCCAAGAGGCATGGTACCAAGAACATCCGGTTGTGTCGATATGATCGGCTGTACACAGGACTGGCGCGACACCATTTAAGATGTCCGCGCTGATGGAGAGAGGTTCTTCTAGATCGAAAGACCCGGCAATACTGTGCTCCCTCGTTTCGGCTAGGGCCCAGAGCGAATTCCAGTCCTGTAGCCCGGAGTTTACTTCGCCGATGTCGTCTGTCACGCTCCACCCTCGGGGTAGAGCTGGCGTCGTGTCGTCCAGGATCGTACGCACCACAGCTGACTCATCAAGTACCCATAGACCATCCAGCGCTGAGATGTTAGAGGCTTGCGGCAGCCGGCTCAGAAATAGCGACCGCGCATCCACACCAGATGTACTGTCCAGTCCGAGGTGAGCGCGGAATTGCGCGAGGGGTACGGCGCGGTTTGGCATCACATAGATTCGCTTAACTCCTATACCGCGCTTGGAGGCTTGGCGCCACACTATGTGTTCATATGCAAGCGGATCCCAGTCAACCGATGAAAGCACGACGACCTGTCGAACCGACGAGTGCACTGCAGTGGAGGCGAGTCTGTGAAGCTCTGCTGTGAGCGTCCGGGGTAATTCGACTCCTACAGCCTGTCGGGAATCCTCGCGCGCGCGTTCTTGTTCTAGCAACTGCCTTGCCTCACTCACGAGGGATGCCATAGCCTACTACTGCCGTCTCAGGACGAAAGCAGCATGGGAACGCGTCGCCGAATACCCAGCTTCAACGATCGACCACCCGCAGGTATGGATAAGGCTCTTAAGATCGGTATCGGAGAATCGACGGGAGAGAAAGCACGTGATGCGGTCGTCGGGGCGAAGAACAAGGTCTTCCTCTCGGTTGGAGATCCGCAACGGCCGGGTGACCACGCATTCTCCAACGACTGATTGAATACTCGAGTCAAACCGGACGACGAAGGTCACAGCCGATTCCTCTATTCCAGCCATGAGGAGAGGCTTCATTGCCGCGTCGCGAAAGATCTCTGTCTCATATGGCGCGAGCAGCGTCGCAATATCGGGGTCATTCCACAGGGCTACGCTTAGGAGAAACAGATCTTTCGAGTCGAGGGAATCGTGGAAGTTCCGCAGTACCGCCTCGGGATTCTCTGGATTCCCCAAGGTATGCCCAATCAACAATGCGAGGACCGGCTCACCGCAGCACCATTCGTTTATAGCAAAGGTCGGGGCAGCTTCGAAATCCCACTTCTGCGTCTCCACCTCAAGAGCTGGAAATGCCAACTTTAGTCGATCGGAAGCGATCTCGAGCAATGTCCTGCTAAAATCTAGACCAAGGTACTTGGTCGGTATGCACTCTGCCCTCATGAGCTCGCCTAGAAAGGCCACGGTGTGGATCCCGTTTCCGGGACCTGCCTCGGAGATTCGGAGTTGACGAGCATTGCGCAAGTGAGACTGAATGGTTTCTACCTCAGTCACGACGGAAGCCACGACGTCGTGATAGGTGTCCTGCTCCGCCAGCCTGTTGTGCGTCGTCGCGGCGGCCCCCGCATATGCAAACTTGAGCGGAACCCGGCGTCGCTGCAGACACTGCCAGAACTCGCGCTGATGTTCTGTCGATTCGAACCCAGTCACGACATCTCCCTGAATGCCCAAGTGTCGCTCAGACCCTCACAGCAACAGAACCCATTATGCCCAAGTGACTTACAACGCCCAGCTTAGCCTCCAACACATAGGAACGCAAGGGTGTCTTTCAAACTATCCTCTCGGTCCGGGATCGATCCCTCCGGCAACGCAGAGCGCCAGCGCGTCAAACATGTGCAGCCAATACTTGTCCCTCGGCCTCAGCCCAAGTGCCGACCGGGCTGGACGGCTCGGGATGAGCGGCCTGAGCTGTTCGAATCCGCCGCGAACAAGGGCCTCAGCGACTTCGATCTTCGTCGCACGCCCATTGCCAACGACCGCCTGACGGACCCTGTCCGGGGTCAGTTCCACGACCTCGAGGCCGAGTTCCGCGGCACGCCTCCCCATCTCCTCAGCAATCACCGACATTAGAGCCGCGCGCTTGGTCGGCAGCTTCAGGGGTTCCTCGATCGCCACGACCTGTGGCGAATACCGCTCGATCGCAGCGAGCACGATCCGACGAGCCTGTCCTATGGCGTCATAGGGACGTGTCCCGTTGCGAAGTGTCCGCACTCCGAAGTAGCGAAGATCACGCCCACGCAAGACAGCGAGGCCCATTTCACGGGTTCCAGGATCGATTCCAAGGATGGTGGGTTGTGACATGGCTGAGGAGCACTAGATATATAGAGTAAGTGCCCTCCCGAGATCTGCTCGTCCAAGGTCCCTTGCGGACCCTTTTCGAGGCAGTGGCGCTCGGCAAGGCGGAGGCGCCAGGGGTCAGCCGGAGGACCGGCTGCGGGAGGGCGGTTGCGTCGTCTGGTGGTGAAGTGCCAGCGCGATCGCATCAAACATGTTTTGCCAGTGGCGCTCCTTCCAACGCCGATCCTGGGTCAGATACACGCGCAGCGACGGAAAGCGGTGCGCGACAGCGACGGCGACCTCGGGCTTCTTGGCCTTGCCGTTGCCGGCGACCGTGGCCCGTACGCGTTGGGGCGAATACATCGCAAACGCCGCGTGCCGACGCGTGGCGAGGTTCCGCGCAGTGCGGGAGAGCTGGTGCAGCTCATTGAGCCACGGCACCGGATGCCGGTAGGTCTTCTCAACCACCACGATGTCGGGCCGGTGCGTGCGCATCCAAGTGCGAACGTTCTTGCGTGCGGTGGCGAGCCGTTCATCTTTCGGCACGCGCCGCATGCCGAGTACTCCACCGGTTACGAGTCGTCGACCATGAAGGACGGCGTACCCGAGATCACGAAGTCCAGGATCGAGGGCGAGGATGGTGTCTGGATTCTTTCGCATGGCGTTTGAGTAAGTAAATGAAGAGCGCGGTTCGAGAACGGCGGATCTGGGTATCGGGGACGGCGAGCGTTCCGGCCAGGGCGCGGCGCACGATCGCGTCCGAGTAGAGGCCGAGAGCAGCCTGCAACGCTTCATCGTTGCCGGGTTCCCCGAGAGCGCGTTGGAGCTTGGCGACCGTGAAGAATCGGGTCGGCTTTGCCGGCGCAGTCACCTCAGTCGGAGCCTCTGGCTCTGCAGTTCGCTTCATCGTCACCCGGGATTTGCCGTTGAGCCGCACAGCCTCCAAGTAGCCAGCCTTTCGCAGATGTCCAAGCCAGGAACGGATCGTGCCCTCCGGCAGTCCCATGTCCCGCCCGATCGCCGCGGGCTCGACCTCGAACGTCTCAGCACCGGCGGGGCGCCGGGCCAAGAGGTCGAGGTAGAGCCAGAGTCCAGCGCGCATGCGTCGCAGGTGGTAGGCCCGCGGATGCTCGAGGATGCGGCGATCGAGGGTAAGGGTGATGGGAGTTTCTGAGGACATACGTGTGAAGCTAGGAGAGTTTGGTCAGTAGGTAGCGAAAGAGAGCTGTGCGGTTCTTCCGGAGAGACCTGGTCTTCCGGACGCGATCGAGTGCCTTACGGATCACCTCAGCCGGAAAGTTCAGAACCGCACCCTCAAAGGTCGCCGGGTCGGTCTCGCCGAGTGTGTCGAGGATCTCCCTGAGGAGCGCCTCTTCCCCGGTCGCCCTATAGCTTTTATTCAATCGATTGCTTGAAAGCTTGCTATAGCTATAGGCAGAGGCCTGCGTTTTTCCGGTTTTCGGGTCATTACCAGCCCACGAACGGAGCCGGATTACAAGGAACGGAAACGGCGCGAGAATCGTCAGCAGCCCAGCCTTCTCGAGCTTGTCGAGGGCGGTGCCAACCTCTTCTCCAGGTGCGCCCAGTTCCCGAGCCAGAGTCTCGCCATTCACCGGTACGATCCCTCCCGACTTCGCGCGTGCTCGGAGTGATGCCAGCAATCGCTCCTCGATCATGGCTTCCGAGGGTTTGTGCTCTCTCTATCCTTCGGAAGGCCGGAATAGAAGTCATGGTAGAGCGCCTCGGCCAGCGTACCGAGGACCTTCGCCATTCGCATCAGTTTCGGAACACTGGGGAGGCTGAGACCCCGTTCCCAGGACGAGACGGCGTCGCGGCCGCGACCGAGAACCCCGGCCAGCTTGCGCTGGGTCAGGCCTGCCTTGAGGCGGTATTCCCGGATCTTGTTCGGAAAGCGAGGGGAATGGTGTGAAGTGCGCGGTGTGTGCTGGAGTGGCATGACTACAGAATAGCGACCCGAAGAAAAACCGAATAGAGGGGGTGAGGTGGAAAAGGCCTCGCAGCCTGTGGACAGCCGGCGTTGACACCTTACCTATAGGTAATATGATGACTGTAGACTATCCAACTAATAACCCTACACGCATGCCATTACCTGAGTACTTCACACGCTCGTGACCCTCGACGCGTTCGGGTCCCTGATGTTCCTCGCAGGCTTCCTGGCTGCGCTTGGTGTTGTGTTCAACGTCATGGCCGCCATTCAACATCTGAGGATCCTCCGAGTCCGCCGACGAGCCGAGAGCGAAAAACCGTCCCCATGAGGCAGATCCACGTTCCTGACCTGGCCTGCCTGCGGTGCGGCCACACGTGGGTGCCCCGCCGGTCTATCGTCAAGATCTGCCCGCACTGCAAGTCCCGGCTGTGGGACGTGCCGAATAAAGCGAGACAGAGCCCTATTCCAACGAAGTAGGGCGCGCCACGCTTCCGCCCTACTACGCCGAACTCACGAAGTCGGCCATGCTATGAGCATGGCGCTCAACACTTCCAACTCACAAGCTACAGGGCGTTTTGCGTTCGGCCTCGCTCCCAGCGATGTAGAGGAGTTTCGCGCCCTCCTGCAAGAGGAGGGCGGTGAGACGATCAGCCTCGACGATGCATGGAGCCGCGCGATAGAGGTGCTCGCCCTTTGCCGGATGCTCCTCGGGCCGCTGCCCGACGACCCGTCCATTCCCGGCTAGCCGGAGTTCAAACGTCCTCCGTCCTTGTCACGGCTCCGAGTTCTGCCGTACGCTGAAACTCCTCGCTTCACACCATGCCTACCTACGTCATCTACGCACGCAAGTCCTCCGAATCCGAAGACAGACAAGTCATGTCGATCGACTCGCAGATCCATGAGCTTCGGGCCATCGCCGCACGAAGCGGTGTTAACGTGTCCGATGTTCTGACCGAGGCCCACTCGGCCAAGGCGCCTGGCCGCCCGGTCTTCACTCAACTGATGCGACGCATCCACAAAGGCGAGGTGTCGGGCATCCTGTGCTGGAAGATGGACCGCCTCGCCCGGAACCCGTATGACGCCGGCCTAGTGCTGCAGGCTCAGCTCGATGGAAAGATCGAGCGGATCATTACCAGTGACGGCGTGAAGAACTCCGACGGGAATGACCGGCTGCTCGGGTCGTTTGAGTTCGCGTTGGCCACGAAGTACATCGACGACCTACGCGCAAACGTAAAGCGTGGCAACCGGGCGCGCTTCCAGCGCGGCTGGATCAACTACATCCCGCCGCCGGGATACATGAACGATCGGATCGCCAAGACGATCGTCAAGGACCCGGAGCGATTCGATCTTGTGCGCCAGATGTGGACAATGCTTCTGACCGGGGTGGTCCGTCCGTCGCAGATTCTCAAGACGGCAAACGAGCAGTGGCACTTCCGGACCCGTAAGTATCGCTCGCGTGGCGGCACGCCGCTCGCCCCCTCTGTCATGTACGACCTGTTCGCCAACCCCTTCTACGCCGGGACGATTCGTCTGCGGAACGGCGACACATACCCGGGCGCCCACGACCCAATGGTCACCAGACACGAGTTTGCACGTGCTCAAGACATCCTCGGTCGACCTGGCCGAGCACGGCCGATACGCCATCGCTTCCCGTTCACGGGCATGATCCGGTGCCCCAACTGCGGGGGAACTGTCACCGCTGAAGAACACGTCAAGCGCAGCGGTAAGCGCTACGTGTACTACCGCTGCTCGCACACCCGCCCAGGGCAGCCATGTCGGGAGCCCGCCGTGCCAGCGCAAATGCTCATCGACCAACTGGCTGCTGAACTCCTAAACCTACGCATGAGTGACAAGACTCAGCGCTGGGTCGAGGCACGCCTTCGCACGACAATCTCGAGTGAAGCTGGACAGGTCCAAGCAACCCGTGAGAGTCAGGTGCGCGCGCTTCAGGATTTGCAACGGGAAGAGGACAACTTGCTCTCTTTACGACTCCGCGACCAGATCGACGATGGGATCTTCGCGGGACGTCGCAGTGAACTCACACAGCGACGGGAGACGCTCGAAGCATCCGTCTCACGGACGACAAAGAGCGCCGATGAACTGCTGCAGCGGCTGCATGACGTGCTTGCGTTCTCGGCGCGAGCTCATAGCGTCTTCACAACTGGTTCACCGGTTCAGCAACGCCAGATTCTGGAAACGGTTGGTTTGAACTACACCCTGAGCGGTCGCAAAGCCGCTTACCAGCTGAAGAATCCGTTTCTTCTGATCGCTTCCGCGCGCACCATTCCTGATTGGCGGGCCCGGGCGGAGGACCTTCGAACTTGGTTGGGTGAAAGCGAGGACTTCACGCTTCCTGACCTGGACCATCCACCGGACACTGATAGTCTGCCAGACTTGCCGTGGGTTGCCTAGAGGGGTTGAGGCGCGCACCTATCAAATAGTGGCCTCTACTTTCGCTTGGGGCCTCTTGTCCGCGTTTTCATTGCCCGAAGGTGATGTCTGTAACTCTCTTTGGCGCGGTCCAGGTATCCTGATTCTGCCAGGATCTTCTCCACCATTAGCGCTACTAAGGCATCCGAATAGCAGTGCGTACCACTCTGCTTGAACAAGTAGTGAAGATTTGAGTCGGCCTTCTTGACGTTCATCTTGTGGGAAACGGCCTGAAAGCCATAGCTTGTGAACTCCGTCCCAGCGGGAAGTTTGCTGCGAACCGCTTTCACTGCGGCCTTCTCCTTGTACGGATGTGTGAGGGATACATCCTTCGGGACATAGATCGGCTGCGCGACCAAGGCACCGCCCGGACCTGCTCCGAGAGATATGTCTGCCTCCTTTGGAGTTTTCGTCAACACGAGCTTGTACTCGACCGTGATCGAAAACCGCCGATCAGCAACCTGCTCCTCCATCGCCCGTACTTCTGCAATCTGGCGTTCGATGAATTTACGGGCGTCAGCTCCATGCCGCTTCTCAATCACCTTTGGTTGGAGATCGCGCAAGTCCCACACCAGACTCAGGAGTGGGGGCGTAACGTGATCGCCGATACTGCGCCCGAACCATGTGCGCAGGTGATCAACGTAATTGAGACTGCCAGCCTGGAAGAGTCCAGCATAGACAACCTCCAGCTCCGGGATTAGGAAATGGGTAGCGTTGTCGCGGAGCTCTGCGATTCGCTCGACATTGCGCCGGACGGGATCATTCTGTTCTGGGATCGCGCGCTCGAGAGCATCTCGAAGGGAGAGTGTTCGGCGGGGCTTACCGCGCGCTTTGCGGTAGTAGATGGATTGCTCGCTTCGAGTCACCTCAACGAGGCGCGCCTTGCACAGGAGCTCCCATGCATTGGTATAGAAAAAACAGAAGCCCTCGATTCGGTACTCGATCGTGGGTTTGTTGAATACCTCTAGGCCCAGCAGGTATGCCTGCCGGCTACGGTCGAGCAAGTTGCGGGTGAGACGTTTCATGCTAGTTCCGCGGCGTGATAATCTCCCAGTTCCTTGGGATGGCGTCAGTTCGATCCGCAACACCAAAGCCGACCTTCCCCGGCATGCCACCATTCAGCACCACAAAAGCACTTACCGAAGGCGACAGCCTAGCGCTGGATCCGAAAAAGTTCATCCTCATACCCTGAATCTCAACTACACCATCAAGAATTTCCATCATCGGTGGAGAAACGCTTGCTCCGCCAGCCGGACCAATACCCCAGGCGGTGATCGATGAGCCCTCGGGAACTGCAATCCGCCAGTAGGGCAACTCTCCAAAGCGCGGGCGCACCTCAATCGCGATTGTTCCCTGCTGGCCGCCGAAGTTCCGTTGGATGTTCCACACGTAGGTGCTTTGAGGTTCCGGGGTGTGCTCAGGTGGTCGGCGCTGAAGGCCGGCGAGCACTTCCTCTTTCCAGGTGGGACTAGCGAGGCTAACGCAAAGGCGGACCCGGAGGGCGGGCGGAACATCCTGGATCCGAACCCCACCTTGAAGCAAGCCAATCAACGGAAAGTCGCCGCCTCTTGTGTGAAGAGCACGGTCGAGGGCGTAGGCGAGTTCTTCCCGACAGGGCTCACTCGCAAGGCTGTTCGGAGTTATCAGATACGCCCAGCCGCCGAGCGGATCCTTCGTGATCCGGTCGCCGAGCTGCTGCCAGAGGCGCTGCCCAGGAATCAGCGTGATTCGGTCAAACCGAGCATCAATGCCGACCGCACGGAGCTCCTGAACCAGGAAGGAGAAATCTCCATCCTTGTCATCCGTCCATGAATAGGTAATCCAGAGTGAAGGGCGCGCCACGCCTCCATGTATACCCGCTTTGCCGGTCTTCGTCAAAGGGAGCGCCCCAGCGGCCCTCGTGTTTCAGCTGTCACTCCCGCTATTCGCTCCATCTAGCGGTTGCTCTCAAGCATTTTCTTCGCACTTTCAATCCGCTGCCTCAGTCCTGCCTTAAACTTCATGTCCTTCTTGCGATGCTCAATGTGTTCAGATATAGCCGCGCGGATCACCTCGGCGATGGGCTGGTTCTCGACGTCCGCTACCGTCTCAAGTTGCTCGGCAAGCTCCCGCGACAGTCTGATTGTCATTGCCTTGGCTGGCTTCATACCCGTTCTCCCGCGCGGCGCCTAGGTTGAACTGTCGATTGGAAGAGACACATAGTCGGATTCGAAGAGCTTCTGTCGATCATTTATGCTGAGGCGCTGCATGCAATACAGCTGCCAATATCCCTCCCACTCAGTACCATCCGGAGGAAGGTAGTCAACCTTTAGGCCAATCTTCGCGTCAGTAGCGTCCTGCCAGGAGATCATCTGCCCATGGGACTGCCACCGCTTAGTATCAAGCAGCTCATCTACCGTAAGTGTCCAGTTACCCCCATCACGGAACATCCCCTGTTTAAGCTGCTGCTCCGCGCACTTACGAGCCCGCTCCTTCACCGCCTTGAATAGCATCACCGTTGCCGGATCTAGTTTCTTGAGCATGATCTGCGCCGCAACGTCGTCGGGCTTGTCCTGCAAGTTCTTACTGAATGTCTCGAAGGCATCCAAATAGTTCAGGACCGAATGTCGAATGCGGTTCCCGTTTGCGTCCGCGAGTATGACCTGAGGGTCAATCGGGCCGAGTTCCGACACATCACTCATGACCACTCGGTCTGCCCCGAGCACCATCAGCGTTCCCGCGCTCTTCGCGAAATCCGGCACGATGACTCGAAGTAGTTCGTTGCCCGCCTTGGCGCGCACCATAGTGATAAGCTTCTCGGCTGCATCGATATCCCCACCGCCAGTATGAAGCAGCAGCTCGAGCGGAGCGGGGCCGTGTATATTGTGCAAGAGGTCAACAAACCCAATCGCGTCCTCGCGCGATATGGGCGCCTCTGCGCCTGCAACATAGCAAAGCAACCTTCTTCCCGTTCGCCCCTGGATAGCGCGGATAACAGCCTGTCTCTGATACCGCACAGAATGAATTGCTTGGTAGAGCGGCGTCTTGACCGGTACGGTCCTGGGTTCTGAAGGGATATCTGGTTGACGTGGCTCCGTCGGTGTCACGGCTCATGCCGCCTGAGTCTAGGCGCCCACTGTACCTTACCCGCTTGCAGGAAGAAGTGGCAGCGGCGGCCACCTCCAGAATCGTCGATGCTTGGAGATAGAGTCAAAGGCGTAGACTTTCTAATGACCCACAGAGGTCGACGGCTTGAGTTTAAGTTGAGCATGATTCTGTGACCCCTTCCACATGGGCAGTCAAAGGCAATCCAGGTAGGCCTGCCACCCGATGCGACGACTACCGCGCCATATTTCGGAATGTCTTCAGGTATTTCATCTCCAGTTTCAACGTTCATTACTATGCGCCACTTGCGCCATGGAAGCGACGCGCGCTCCCACCAAGTGTGGAATTGTCTCAGGCGGCCCATGACTGCTCCAGTAAAGGATCGGTGAGACCTAGGCCAAGCTTACCAGTGTCTGGGTGGCAGTAATGCCTAATCCGCGGATGAGCCACGTTAGTCGATATCTCGCGGTCATGGATTCGGAGGAGAACCTCGTTCGGCACCGGCTGCGGCCCGTAGCCCGTGAGTCGCTCGAGCAATTCACCGACAGCCTGTGCCCCCACCATGGATGTATAGGCAACGACCGCTGGCTCAATACCCCCGAGGGCAGGCGCGTACCCCTCTCCTGCCCGCACTAGATGCTCCTCCGGAGTGAGCGCTTCAGCGGCGGCACGTGCGAGATCGATGCGGCCACGGCATACCAGACACGCCGCCCCAGGATGAAGGATGGTAACGCGGCCGTGAATGCCGTCGATATTCCCCTCCGCATTGCTTGTCAGGAGGACTCCGCAGTCGATAACAGGAGTCAGAAAAAAGGTCGCAAAACGTGAGAGTACGAGACGACCGGCATTGTCGTCGGTACACCCAAACACGATATCTGCGCCCAAAAGTGCTCGCGCAGTTCCTTCTACCGTGATCTTCGACTGAAGAGTTGTTACCAGGGAGTCAGGTGCTATTCGCCGAAGGTGTTCCGCGAGCACCTCAACCTTGGGGCGTCCCACATCTGTTGGCTGTGACCCATAGACCCGGGTCAGATTGGAAGCTGAGAGAGAGTCGGGATCAATTAGCAGCTGACGTCGCACTCCCAGGCGGGTCAGTTGTTCCGCAACTATAGAACCGGTACCGCCGCATCCTACAACTGCGACCGTAATCCCATGGAGCACGCGCTGGATCTCTCCACCAAACGCACGGATGTTCCGGTCAAAGAGAGCCGGTAAAACGCGGTGCTGGTCCGTAAAGTGGGACCAGAGCATGAAGCGTGACCCAACACTCCACACACGATCTAGCCTGAGGGTCTCCACATCATCTTGAAGAAAGCCGGTGAACCGGAGTGCCTCGCCGTGATGAGCGCAGATAAGGCTCCCATAGTAGGCAGCGTTTGATCGAAGCCGAAAAAGGGGAGCCAGGTCCGCGTCCACAATGTCGTCACGCCTGCTAGGAGCTGGCGACGAACCATCACCGGGATGCGTGTGCACCCAGAACGGTACGGTGGCGCTCTGCTCAGCCTTCCCTAGCTGTGGCACAAATCCGGCAGAAGTGATCCGAAGCCCACCGTAACCTCGATATTCATATGCATCCTCTGGAACAAGGATCAACTCCTTGGCTAGAAACCGGAGGTCACCGTCCGGAGTAGAAACGACCCGCGCGAGTAGGACCGCGCCGGTTTCCACGTCGAGACGCGTGAGACCCAGAAGCTCATCAGAAATCGATGCGGGAAGCACGAGGGTAGTCATGCGGCTGCTGCTAAGGCCCATCGAGCAAGCTCCCGGTTGATCAAGGCCAGGTAGCTCTCAAGGCTGTCGATGCCTGACTGCCATTGGCCCGCTTGAAAGTGCCGAGACCAGCGTTGCCAGGTTCGACCGGCGTGCTGCTCGGTCGCATCAGTGGCGGGGATCACCTGACCATTCGCCAGGCGTATTGCGGGGCAAAACCACCACATGTCCGGAGGGACATCGGGGTACCCGCCCGGCAGCCGAACAAGGAGGTCCGAAGAGGGCTGATCATACCCGTTCGGCAGTGGCCACCCTTGGAAGATGACGCACGTCATCCCGGCATCAGTCAAGACCGAATGCTCAATACCACGATCGGCAAGGTACTGACTATCTACCTCTGGTAGCGACATTTCTAGGGCGTGAGGCCGGGATTGATCGTTGAGGGCGCCGTGAAGAAGCGTTTACCGTTCCGGATCTCAACCACGTCCTCGTCACCCACCTTTTGGTCCGGATGGCCGGGGACGACTTCGAAGAGATCTCGATCTGGACCGATCGGAGTGGGGGGAACCCGGCGCAGATCAGCGCCCGTCATCTGGGACTGATGCACCGTGTAATGCACACGATCGATCTGGATCTGAAAATCCTCTTTCTTCCCGTCAGGTTTTTCCTTGTCCATAGCACTCTCCTTTTGTGAGGTCATGTCTTGATGATACCGTGATACCACGGTGGTTGGCAACCATCTTTTTACCCTCGTTCCACGAGGATTGCAGGCGCGGTGCTCAGTAGGACTGGCTACGGTCGTGGCTACGGTCAGGCTGGATAATGCCCCTCATCGGTGGCCATCGCTGGACACGGCAAGAAGGAAGCCCCAGGAGGGCTATCCCCCTGGGGCTTCTCGTATTGCCTTGCCGCGACACTACTTCGAGGACTGGCTTCCCAACCCGTGTGAATCAGCTAAAAAGATTTTGCAGACCGTCGCCTTAGCCACTTGGCTATGCCGCCCCAACTGCTTGAAGAGCAATTACTTATACAGTATCGAATCAGCGACGTCCAGCCCAAAACGGGCTACCAGACCGTCGCTCCCGGAGAGAGGGTGATGGTACCTAATGGTCTGGCCGGTCGCAAGTTGCCGCAAGGGAGCGCGGCACATGCTAGCGTCACTTCCCCACGGTTTCGGCCTTCCAAGGCTTGACACTCTTAGCAAAATTGCTAAACTGACTCAGTGACAGCGCCGATGATCTCAGTAGTCTTCTACCGGGATGACGACGGCACTTGCCCTCTTCTGGAGTGGCTCGATTCCCTGCCGCGGAAGGCACAGGACAAGTGCGTCGTCCGAATCGAGAGGCTGAAGGAGTTGGGCCACGAGCTTCGGCGCCCGGAAGCGGACTACCTCAGGGACGGCATTTACGAATTGCGGGCCAAGCACTCGGGGATCAATTACAGGCTTTTGTACTTCTTCCACGAGCGCGCGGCCGTTGTCCTATCCCACGGAATCATGAAGCAGGCTGCCGAGGTACCCGCGAAGGAGATTGAACTAGCGATACGGCGGAAACGACGCTTCGCCGCCGCTCCCACTGAGCACACGTACGAGGAGAACCAATGATGTCCAAGAAGACCCCGACAACTGATGCGGTGAAGATCCTTCACCGGCGCTACTACGACAAGAGCCGCGCACGCGCGCTCGAACTCGAATCTGCGCGCCTCAATGCAGTGATTGCCCGCGAGATCTACACGCTCCGCAAGAAGGCACGGCTCACGCAGGAGCAACTCGCGCAATTGGTGGGTACGACCGGGTCCGTCATCTCGCGCCTCGAGGATGACGACTACGAAGGGCATTCGTTGAAGATGCTCCAGCGGATCAGCGTCGCCCTGAACCGGCGTCTCGAAATTCGATTTCCGCCAATGAAGCGTCGTACTTCGGTCGCTGGGTGAAGCGTCAGTGGCTTGTAATTCTGGTGGCGATCTTTGTCGCGTGTTTCGCGACGTCAGGGTCGGTGATAGCGGGTGATCCCTGCAAACGGTCCGCCACAAGCGACCGCCCTGCCGACCCTCAAGACAAAGGAAGGGCGCACTGAGGATCAAGCAGACAAATCTTGAAGTCGGGCCGCTGCAAGAATGCCGCAAATATGGGGCGCCGAGGAAAGCACGACCGTAGCTAAGCTGGGTTAGGCCCTACTGTCGGGGGCGGCGTGAGGGCCCGGCCCACTGTCGCGATACCACGGCTATGGATGGACAATTGACGCGGCCTTGCCGGGGGAGGATCCTCATTTTGCCGCATTTTCGGCCTGCGGCACTTGCCCAAGCACGCCATGTCGCAGCAATGAGAGGTGAATAGGTGAACACCTGGAAGGTGCAAAACGGGCGTTCTCGCGCACCGTCGACAGGACGGTTTCTCATCATACTGCTCGCAGCGCTGGCAAGCGATTGCGGTAAGGACAACCCAGCCCAACCCAAGGCAATCCCACCAACGAGGTCCCTTGCATTCTCGGCTCGTCCGCCCGTTTCGGTCGGCAACACCTGGGGTACCATTGCGGCGGGGGATTTTGACCGCGATGGGCACTCGGACCTCGTGACCACGTCGGTCGACAGCCCGATCGTTTGCTTGCTTCTCGGTAAAGGTGACGGCTCTTTCAGTGCACCGACGCTCATACCGGTCCCAGCAAGAGCTGGTCTGGCCGTCGATGCAGTGGTGGGAGATTGGGACCATGATGGCAATAGCGACGTAGGGTGCAATTGCTACAATGCCACCGTCTTCCTGTATGGGCGCGGGGATGGTTCGTTCGACTCGACGTTGATTGACGAAAGGATCTCGGTTGTTCAGGGCTCACCTGCGGTGGGCGACTTCAACGGCGACGGCATAGACGACTACGCCTCCTTTCACTGGGATTCATGGGTCGTCATAGCTGGGGATTCCGGACGTATGCCCAAGCGTATCGTGTCTTATGCACCACCCGTGATTGGGTGGAACCCGACGTTCGGGACAAGCGCAGACCTGGACGGCGATGGGAACGTGGATCTTGCGTTGACTAGGGGAGTCAGTAAAGACCATGCGTCCATCTACTATGGTTATGGGGACGGGAGGTTTCGGCTCCCCACGCCAGTGTCTGACGCCGGCGGGAACTATGGAATAGGCACAATAAGTCGGAGAGGTGGAGGTCCAGGGCGCAACTTGGTAATAGCTCACGTCGTTTCGGACTCTGTCGGAGTCATCCCAGTGATCGACGGGAACATTGCCGACGAGGTGAATTACTCGGTGCCGGGATCGCCGTGCGGCCTGGCGAGCACGGACTTCGATCTCGATGGGATTGAGGATCTGGTCGTCGCCTGTACCAACGCCAGATCGGTCGCGGTTCTTCTCGGCCGCACGGACGGCACCTTTGCGCCGGCGAACTACTTCCACGTAGGGATCTATCCCTCGCGACTTACCATCGCAGACCTTAATGGAGACGGCCTTCCGGACGTGGCGACTATCGGTAACCAGCAGATTTGCGTTCTAATCAACGACAGCAAGTAAGACGCACGTTGTGTTTTTGTTTTTACGGTTTTCTACGGTTTTACGCTGATCACGGCTCCCGGCGCTGACCTCGGCTACCTAAAGCGAGAACGCCCCGGAGGGACCTCGCAGGCGGCTACTTCGGCGCTCGAAAGGCCCTAAGTTCGCCTAGGTTTGCCTGACCGCGGCGCCCTGAGTCCGTCAAATCGACAGCCCAACGTCGCCTTCGAGCACCGACGTCTTCAACCGCGGGCGCTCTCCGCTCTCCCATAGTGCGGCAGTGTGCAGGACCCGATACCGGATCGGCCCGCCGTCCGGTCTGTCGCTGCGCGCAATGGGGCGCGGGATGCAGACGAACTCGGTGCGCATCTCCTTGGCCGACAGTCGGACCTTCGCATAGCCGTGTCCTCCGAGATCGACGAACTCGAGGTGCGGGGCGAGATCCGGGTTGGACAGCGCCCGTGCGCGCTCGAGGTCGAAGCTCTTGGCGTATTCGAGGCACGAACGGACGCCGTGCCGCAGCAGCATGTTGTGGGTCCAGTCCGGCGGCCCCGAGGGCTTGTCGGCAAGGAACAGCGCTCGCAGCGGGAGGTCCTTCGGAAGAGTGAGCTCCATGCCCTCCATGGCGCCGGGGCTGGTGAGCGACGCGCCCACGAAGCTCAAGCCGACCGGGTCGAATTTGCCGGGCGGAAGTTCCGCTGCCGCATAGCCGGCCCAGAAGCTGTGGAGGTCGCCTGACACGATGGCGAAGCCGGTGACCTTCGCGTCGCGCACGAGCTGGTAGATCTCGGCGCGTTCGGCGTACGCTGATCCGTAGTCAGGTTGGCCTAGGGATGCATAACCACCGTCGGCGGGCCAGGGCTCCTTGGTGAGACCCGCGGGCAGATTCTGCGGGTCGGCGCGCTGATCGAGCGTGCCCTGGGAATTGGCCCAGATCTTCCACGACGCCCTCGAGCTCCGGAGCTTGTCCTTGAACCACGCCTTCTGCTCCGCCCCGAGAATCGTCTGCGGCGGTGCGTTCCGTTGCGGGTTGGGGACCTTCACGTCGTTGAATTGGATTTCGGCAGGAGGATTGCCGCCGTTGTATCCGCGCCCCCCGTCGAGCACCCGCATCATCGACTCGGGAGCCATGCTCGTGAATTCCTCGCCCAGCTTGCCCAGGGACGGATCGCTGAAGGGATTCGCGCTCCGATAGCTGTGCTGGTCGGTGATGATCACGTCCAGGTGCCGACCGTACCGCAGCGCCCGGTAGGCCTTGAGGCTGTTGATCGCCGTCAGGTTGTTCGGTTCCTGCCCCAGCCCGTTGCTGTCGAACTCTTTGATCGGAACATCATCTTGAACGGCTGGGGGACCAAAGTTCTCGAGCGACCCGCTCGGCGGCGCGACACGCGCGGGAATGTATTCGAACCAGGCTTGATTCGCCGCGATCTTGATGCTCGGGCCAGGCTTCTCGAACGGGCCCGCCTTCACGATGCTCTGCCACCCTTGCCACGAGAACTCGTGGTTGTCCCAGATGCAGACGAACGGCCAGCGCGCGCGCGCGTCCTGCAGATCGGGATCGGCCAGATAGCCCTTGTAGATCGCGCGGTAGCCATCCACGGTCAGCGGGATGTGGAAGGGGCCGACCTTGTGGCTGTCCGGGATCCGCGCCACCTCGTAGATGGTGCGACCGAGGCGCGTCTTCGTCTCGTCGGGATACTCGACCACCTCGTAGATGAAATCGCCCAGGTGGAGTACGAAACCGACCTGTTCGGCGGCGGGAGCGCGTTCATCTTCGTAAATCATCCGGCGATAGGCGTTGAGCTTGCCCTCGTTGACGTCCTGACAGCTCACGAAGGCGAAGTTCACCGTGCGGGGATCGTCCGGCAATGGCGCCGTGATCGTTCGGCCGACCCGGCTGCCGTTTCCGTCGGTGTCGGTAAATCGATACCAGTACGTGTGCGCCGGCTTGAGCCCGCCAATCAGAACGCGCGCGGTCCAGTCCGAGGCGCTCGAGACCGGTGCCTGCGCCTGCGCAATGACTCGGCGGAATGCCTCATCCTCGGCGACCTCGACGGTCAGGAGCTCGCGTGTGCCCTGGGCGAACGGACGCCTCGTCCACAGGATGACGCTGTGCGGATCGGGATCGCCCGAGGCGACCCCTTGGGGATAGAGATCACGCCGCTCCTGCCAGTGGACACTCGAACTTCGAACCGGTCCGACCCATACGAGCCAGGCACCGATTGCTGCCGCTGTTTTGAGAAAGGATCGGCGGCTAATCTTCGTCGTCTCACTCACCATCGTCTCACTCCGTCCGGGGTGTGGAAGCGAAGGTCCCACCTCCGCAACTGAGATTCAATTGGGTCGCTCATGGTTGAATCCTACTTCCGGGTTCCGGAGTTCGACGGTCTTCGCTAGCGTTCGGATCGACGCTACTGTATACTCACGCGGCTGCACCCCCCGCCCCCCCGAACGACAGGCCGGTACCATTGCGGACGGCGCCTTCCCACCAGGCGCGGTGTGGGGCTCCCATGCGATTCGATGTACTCCGAACCTCTTCGTCTCTGCTTGTCGCCCTCCTGCTCGGCCTCCACCTCGCTGCGGTCGATGTCGCCGAGGCCGCCGACCCCGAGCGGGTCTCGTTCCATCTGACGCAAGCCGACGTGGCTCGGCTCCGCACCGAGAATCGCACCACCCTCACGGTCCCGATGCCACGCGGCGGGCGAACCACGCTCCAGCTCGCTCCCTTCGACCTCCTGGGTCCGAATGCTCGGATCACGACGACATCCAAGCAAGGACCTCGCGCCGTGGCGACCGAAGCCCGCTTCCTCCGAGGATCCGTCGCGGGGAACGACAAGGCGTGGGCCGCCTTCGTGCTGACGCCACGAGGCCTCCGCGGACATGTGTGGCTCGGTGACGAGATGATCGACGTCGATCCGGCACCCGCCGGTGACGGCGAGCACGTCGCCCACAAGGCCTCCGAGCCCGATGCGGCAGCGATGCGATGCGGCGTGGACGAGCTGCCGCCGAACCTCCGGGAGCTAGCCCCCAATCGATCGCCACAAATCGGCTCAGGACCACGGCCCGGCGTTCGCCTCACGTGTGACGTCGCTGCGGATTGCGACTACGAGTTCTATTTGGCATCGGGAGGCGGCAACCAGGCCGCCGATGGTGTCCTCGCCCAGTTCGCCTCGGTCGCGACCATCTACGAGCGCGATCTCGACGTCACCATCCGCCTCAGCTATCTGAATGTTTGGACGACCCCGGACGATCCCTACGGGGCCGCGGGCCCCGCAGCTCTCGACGAATTCCGGAACTACTGGGAGACGAACCACACGGACGTTCCACGCCATCTGGCGCACATGTTCTCCGGGCGTGATCTAGGATTCGGAGGGATCGCCAACCGGAACACGCTCTGCACCTCCTACGGCTACGCCCTCACGACGACGTACAGCCCCGTGGTTTTCACGCTCGCCCACGAGCTTGGCCACAATTTCGGCTCGTACCACACGCAGAGCTGCGCCTGGCAGAGCCTGGGCTTGGCACCGCCGGGGGCTCTGCTCGATTCTTGCGTGACGGCCGAAGGCATCGGGCACACCGACCCTAATTGCTATGCAGGGCCGGTCGGGATCGTGCCCGTGGGTGGCGGGACGATCATGAGTTACTGCAATTTGAGGCGGCTCGAATTTCACCCGGTGACGAGCGGCTACATGCGGGAGCAGGCGGAGCTCTCGTGCCTTCCCGCCGACGCCTTTCAGCCTCCTCGCAGCGTGACGGCTTCGGTCGAGCCCACTTCGGTTCACCTCCAGTGGGAGTCGGGCGGGACTCCAGGCGTGGTGCGCTACGACATCTATCGAAGCAGCGTCGCAGCTGACCCCTCACCGGACTTCGCCGGCTCTTCGAACATCCTGGAGTTCGTTGACGCCCGGATCCGCGCGAACACCTACTACAAGATTCGAGCGGTTCGGGACACGGACCAGTCCGGATTTAGCCGGGAGATCCTCGCGGTCGCTCTGCCCGATGGGCCACCCCAGATCACGGTTCCGTCCGAGTTGACGGGGGTCGAAAACGCCCCGCTCATCGTCAGCGTCGCGGTCAGTGATCCCGAGTTCGATCCCATCGAGCAGCTCACGGCTTCCCCGCTCCCGGACGGAGCGACGTTCAGCCTGAGCCCTGATCGCCACAGGGGAACCTTCACGTGGACGCCTGTCTGCTTCCAGGCGGGCGAGTACACGATCACGTTTTCCGCCTACAGTGGGATCACGAGTACGGCAACGCTCCATTTGACGATCCGGCCCACCGATTGCCCGCCTCTAGTGCAGGCGCCTCCCGATGTCGGCGTGGCGGAAGGAAAAATGCTCGACGTGGAAGTGATCGCCTCGGATCGCGAGGGAGATCCCATCGTCTTGTTCCAAGCCAGTCCGCTTCCCGCGGGAGCTACGTTCACCACATCGGCGGATCGGACACAGGGCGTCCTCCGATGGACGCCTGGCTTCGATCAATCCGGCGTCTACGACATCACGTTCGAGGCATCGAACGGAGTGCTCGGATCGGCGAGGACGCACATCTCCGTCCTGGACGTCGACCGCCCGCCTGTTCTTTCGGTTTCTCTGAGTGCCTCCACCATCCCGGGGCTCCGTCTCATCATCCCGGTCACGACGTCCGATCCCGATGGAGAAGCGATCACAACCCTCTCGGCGAGCGGGTTGCCCGCGGGAGCCGCATTCACTGTTGCTCCCGGCAACCAAACGGCCACGCTCGAGTGGAATCCCCAGCCAGGTCAGGAAGGGTCGCACCTGGTTTCGATATCTGCATCCAATGCCGCGACGACGACGGCGGTTCTGCGACTCGATGTACGGGCGAGCGCGGACCGGCCGCCGACGATCGATGCTCCGGCGGCGGCATCGGGAGAGGAAGGAGCAGCCCTATCGGTCGAAGTGAATGCGTCCGACCCGGACGGCGACGACTTGATCTCGCTCCAAGGCGACCCTCTGCCCGTCGGCGCCATGTTCCAGACGGAATCTCCGAGCCACGGCACGTTGCGATGGACGCCCGGCTACGATCAGGCGGGCTCCTACAACGTCGTCCTCTCGGCCGTGAGTGCCTCGCGTGCCTCACCGACGAGCGCCGTCGAGCTCACGGGCTGGGCGCCGCTCCTGCTCGTGATCGCGAACGTCGATCGCGCTCCGTCCGTCGCAGCTCCCGCGAGCGTCAGTGTCTCGGAGAGATCGCTTCTCGAGGTTCTCGTTTCGGCGGCAGATCCGGATGGCGATCCGGTCGGCACCCTGTCCGCAGATCTCGGCTCCCTTCCGCTGGGTCACGATGCGCGCTTCACGGCCGAAACGGGCTCGACGCAAGGAAAGCTCGAGTGGACGCCGGGGTTCGAGGCGACCGGTGAGTACGATGTCGTGTTCACTGCCGTCGCCAATGGCATGGCCGGCTCGGCGCGGACACGGATCGCCGTTGTGAACACGAATCGGCCTCCGGTGGCGCGCGCCGGAGGACCCTATTCGGGATTCGTGACCGTGCCGCTCGCGTTCGACGGCTCGGCATCGTCCGATCCGGATGGACAGACGCTCACCTATCGGTGGCAGTTTGGCGATGGCGGCGAAGCCGTCGGGGCGGCCGCCGCGCACAGCTACGCTCAGGCGGGGGAATACTCCGTCGTGCTGACCGTCGAGGACGGCGAGCTCGATGGGAGCGAAACGACAAGTGCGTTGATTGCCTCAGCCCTCGAGGCGAACGCGTACACCACCCCGGCCGATCGCACCATTCGGCTTCAGTCGGCAAAGCCCGCCTGGTGCGCGCACCTCGAACCGCGCGCCGGCTCGTTCAGCCCTGCCTCCATCGAACTGACGACCGTGCGCCTCGTGTACGGCGGGAAGGAGATCCCTGCGCAGAGCAAGGGTTCGACAATCGGGGATCTGGACCGGGACGGGCTCTCCGATCTTTCGGTCTGTTTCTCCAAGACCGACCTTCGCTCGCTCTTCACGAGCTTGCCGGAGGGTACGAGCAGCGTAGACGCCTCGTTGCGCGGGCAGCTCGTCGGAGGCGGGTTTTTCCAGGCGTCAGTTCAGGTCAACGTGATCACGGGCGCTGCCGCCACTGCTTCGGTCGCCCCCAATCCGTTCACGAAGGATGGAACGCTCACGTTCCGGACGCTTCAGGCTGGTCCCGTCGCCGTCCACCTGTTCAATCTTCATGGTCGACTCGTCGGCACGTTGATGGAGTCGCCCTCGCTTCCCGCGGGATATCACGATGCGCGGATTCCGGGAACAGTGAATGGGAAGCCGCTTCCGTCCGGCGTGTACATTTTCCGAGTTCGAACGTCCGAGGGAATCGTCACGGGACGGTTCACGGTGATGCGATAAGGAGCGTGGAGACGGAAGGCGGGCCAAACAGTTAGACTCCCCCGCGATGCCTCTCTTACCCGGCACACGCCTCGGCACCTACGAAGTCATCGACTCCCTCGGTGCCGGAGGGATGGGTGAGGTCTATCGCGCGAAGGATCTGCGCCTGGGCCGGGAAGTCGCGGTGAAGGTCCTCCCTGCGGCCGTGGCCACTTCCCCGGAGAGGCTCGCACGCTTCGAGCGCGAGGCACGGATCGTCGCCGGGCTCAATCATCCGAACATCGTCACGCTCTTCTCCCTCGAAGATGAAGATGAAGTCCGCTTCATCACAATGGAACTGGTCGAGGGGCAATCCCTCATCGAAATCGTATCCCCGGGCGGCCTTCCCTTCTCACGAGTCCTCGAACTTGCAGTCCCACTGACCGAAGCCCTCGCCGTCGCGCACGAGCGAGGGATCGTTCACCGAGATCTCAAGCCCGGGAACGTCATGGTCACGCACCAGGGTCGGGTGAAGGTACTGGACTTCGGGATCGCGAAGGCCGCCTGGATCGAAGGCCAAGCAGACGCAACGACCGTCTCTGCCGCTGCGGCACCCCCTCTCTCCGTCGAGGGCCAGATGCTTGGCACCATCGCCTACATGGCGCCGGAGCAGTTGCGCGGCGAGGCGGTGGACGCCCGCACCGATCTCTTCGCGCTTGGGATTGTCCTTTACGAGCTGGCCACGGGGCGGCATCCCTTCATTGGGAACAGCTCCGTGGACATCATCTCCTCCATTCTCCGCGATACGCCCGACCCGCTTTCCCAGGTTCGCGCCGACGTCCCAAGCGACTTCGAGCACATCGTGAACCGTTGCTTGGAGAAGAACCCGCGGGATCGCATCCAGTCGGCGCGCGATCTCAACAACGAGCTGCGCGGACTAGGGCGGAACTGGGAGCGAGGCGAGGGTGACCGGTTCACTCGACCGGCGGCCACGAAGATCGCCACCATCGCCGTGCTCCCGTTCGTGAACCGAAGCGCCAGCGTCGACGACGAGTACTTCTCGGACGGCCTCTCCGACGAACTTCTCAACGTGCTCGCGAAAATCCAGGGACTGCGAGTCGCGGCGCGCACCTCCTCCTTCCAGTTCAAGGGAACCAAGGAGGACCTCGCCACGATCGGCCAGAAGCTGAACGTGGCAACCCTGCTCGAGGGAACCGTCCGCAAGGCTGGAAACCGGGTTCGCATCTCCGTGCAACTCGTGAAGGTCTCCGACGGCTATCACCTTTGGTCCCAAACCTACGACCGCACGCTAGAGGACATCTTCGCGGTGCAGGACGACATCGCACAATCGGTGGTGCAAGAACTGCGCATGACCCTCCTGGGCGAGGCGGCTGAATCCGGTGCGAGCGGTCGGGCCAAGGTGGACGTGGCGAGGGCGGCGATCGGCCGAGCCAACGACCCCGAGGCGTACCGGGTCTACCTCCTGGCGCGCCACCTCCTCGATCGCGGCACCCGCGAGGATACGGCGAAAGGCATCGAGTATCTGAAGCAGGCCCTGGGTCAGGACCCGGAGTTCGCGCTCGCCTCCGTCGATCTTGGGCGAGCGTTCTCGGTGGAGGTGAACGCGGGGTGGGTTCCCGCGGCGGAGGGGAAAGGGCGTGCCCGTGCGGCGGTGGAGCGCTCGCTCGCGCTGGAGCCGGACCTGCCGGAGGGACATTCGGCGATGGCGTGGATCCAGATGTTCCTTGATTGGAACTGGTACGGGGCCGAGGCGTCGATTCGCCGGGCCCTGGAACTGGCACCGGGTAATGCCCAGGTCCTTCGGGTCGCGGGGGTTTTGGTGAGCACCCTGGGCCGCCACGAGGAGGCGATCACACTGTATCGCCGGGCATTGGAGCAGGATCCGCTGAGCCCGGCGTCCTATATCAATCTCGCCGTCTCGTTCCACGCGGCGAACCGCCTGGCGGAGGCGGAGGAGTCATTTCGAAAGGCCGTTGAACTCGCCCCGCAGAGGCCTTTCACCCGTGCCAGCCTTTCGCTCGTCCTGCTCGCCGAGGGCCGGGGCGAAGAAGCGTTGGCCGAGGCCCTGCGGGAGCCGGAGGAAATTCTCCGCCTTTGGGCGCTGGCCATCGTTCACCACAAGATCGGCCGCCACACTGAGTCCGATGAGACACTGCGGGTGCTGACCGAGAAATTCGCGGAGCACTCTGCTTATCAGATTGCGGAAGTGCATGGAGCCCGAGGCGAGGCGGACGCGACCTTTGAGTGGCTCGAGCGGGCATACGCACAGCGCGACGGCGGAGTCACGCAGATGAAGGCCCGCCCTCGGCTCCACTCCCTTCACGGCGATCCGCGGTGGGGCGAGTTCTTGAAGAAAGTGGGGTTCGAGGCATGAGACTCGGGTGATCCCACGCCACCCTACCGCGCCAACACCACCTTCCTCACCCGAACCTCGTCCCCGGACTCCAGCCGCATGAAGTACGTCCCCGATCCAACCTCTCGACCGGCCTCGTCCCGTCCATCCCACACGACCGAGCCCCAACCCGCACCGTCGACACGATCCACGACCGACGCGACCCGCCGCCCGTGCACGTCGTACACGGCCAACCGCACCCGACCACCTCGCGGGAGCCCGTACGAGAGTTCCGCATGGTCCCCAAACGGATTCGGCCGCGCCGGCTCCAGGCGAAGCACCGTCGGAGCGGCCATCCCCGCCGGTACCGACACCCACGTCTCCATCGCGGTTTCAGTACCGGTGACATCCCGCACCTCGAGTCGATAGCCGTAGCTCACCCCGGGGGACACGGTGTCGTCCTCGTAGACGATTCTCCGGTTCGCGTCGGGCTCGGGGTGCCCCTGGAGCGCCCAGTCACTGTCGGTGGTGCGCCGGTAGACACTGGTTTGCGAAATCCTGTCGCCGTTCGCGTACCACTCGATGCGCACCCGACCCGCGGTCGCCTCGGCGCTCAGCATGAGGACGCTGACGGCGGTGGTGGGGGGCGCGAGGTTGCGAAGGACCGAGACAGAGTTGCCACCATTATTCGCGGTCACGATATCCGGATTCCCGTCCCCGCTCACGTCCCCGATCACGACGCCGTAAGGGCCGTCCCCCGCTCGGTAGTCCACCTTCGGCACTAGTTCGTATCCATTCGACTCCAGCACGGACACAGTGTTGGCGCCGGAGTTCGCGACGACGAGATCCATCCTCCCGCTCCCGCTCAGATTGGCGAGCCCGACCGAGCGAGGGTTGGTTCCCGTCGCGGAGTAGAACGCCGGCCAGAAGGTGCCACTGCCGTCACCCTTGTTCGTCAGGACGGCCACGCTGTTGTCGTCATGGTTTGCCGTCACGATATCGGGCTTACCGTCCCCGCTGACGTCCCCGACCGCGAGGGAGAACGGTTTGCGGCCCACGTTGTAGTACACGGGCGCGGAAAAGGAGCCACCGCCGGCGCCGGGGTATACCGCGACCAAGCCATTGACCGGCGACGCGAGGATGTGCGACACCACGAGATCGAGCTTTGCATCGCCGTCCAGGTCTGCGATCCCGATAGAGGCGGGATAGGGATAGACCGGAAGGTCCTGCTTGGGACCGAAGGCGCCGAGGCCGAGTCCAGGCAACACGGATACCGTACTGTCCGTATAGTCCGCCGCAACGATATCCAACGTGCCGTCCCCGGTGACGTCCGCGATCGCGACCGAGTTCGGGCCGTTGCGGGTTACGTAGTCGATCTTCGTATAGAAGTCGCCGTCGCCCTTCCCTTTCAGGAAGGACACCGAGGCCCCGTTGAAATTCGCGGTTACGATGTCCGGCCTCGAATCGCCGTCCACGTCCTCGATCGCGACGGCGGTCGGGTTGAGTCCCGTCGCGAACTCATGCCTCGCTTGGAACGTGCCGTCGCCGTTCCCAAGCCGCACCGACACATCGCTCCCGCTGTTGTTCGTCGCCACCAGGTCGGGTTTCAAGTCACCGTTCAGGTCCCTCACCGCGACCGACCAGGGGGCGCCCGCCGTCGCGTAATCCACGCGTTCGACGAACGTGCCGTCTCCCCGGCCCAGGACCACCCACACGGCCTTCTCGGCGCCCGATGAGTTCCCCGTCACGAGATCCACGTTTCCGTCGCCGTTCATGTCCTCGATCATCACGGAGTTGGGACCGACTCCAGTCCCAACATCGACCGGAGGCTGGAACGAACCGCTTCCGTTGCTCAAGATAACCGCGACGGTGCTCGCACCGTTGGCCGTCACGATGTCCCGCTTCCCATCGCCGTTCAGATCCCCGATGGCGACGGAAACGCCCCCTGTCGCCTGGTCGAGCTTCGCCTGGAACGTGCCGTTGCCGTTTCCCAGCAGCACGGACACGGAGCCGCCGTTCGCCGTCACGATGTCCGGCTTCCCATCGCCGCTCACGTCATCGAGCGCGACGGAGTACGGGCTGGCCCCCGTGAGATAATCCACCTTCGGCTGGAACGTTCCGTTTCCATTGCCGATCAGCACCGACGTGGTGCCGTCGAGATAGTTCGCGGACACGATGTCCGGCTTCCCGTCCGCATTCAAGTCCTTGATCGCCACGGATTTGTTGCCATTTCCTGTCGCGTAAGGAGTGCCCGACGGAAACGTACCGTCCCCGTTTCCCAACAGGATCGTCACGGTACCGAGGCTCGAGACAACCGTGAGGTTCCCCACGGCGAGATCCGCATTCCCGTCACCGTTCAGATCCGCGATCGCGACGGAGACAGGAGCGGGATTCGTCGCGTAGTCCACCTTCGTCTGGAACGTGCCATCCCCGTTGCCCATGAGCACCCATACGGTGGCGGAGCTGCCACTCGTCGTCACGAGATCGAGCTTCCCGTCGTTGTTGAGGTCCCCGATCCGGACGCAGTTCGGGCTGGGTCCTGTCGAGTACTCCACGGCGTCCTGAAACGTGCCGTCGCCGTTGCCGAGGAGCACCGACACGGTGCTGGCGGAGGAAAAGTGCACGACGGCCACATCTGGATTCCCGTCGTTGTTCAGGTCCCCGACCGCGGCGGAGTAGGGCGCCTTTGCCACATCGGTCGAGCGTGCCGCTCTGAATGAAGGTGCGGCCCAGGCGCTTGCCACAACCGCCCCCTCCACCCCCGCACACAGAATCAGCGCCGAAAGAGCCAGCTTGGATCTAAGCGCACGACCTGAGAGCCGATCGATCACCGACGCGAACGACATGGTCTACCCCCTTGGTTACGCTCGCCCCTGGAAGTGATTGAGCATAGCGCGGTTGCCAGTGCGCCGAAACTCCGAATCTCGTTGGGGCGACGATCCGCGCTGCCTGCTCGCGACGTTCTTCCAACGGTCCAGCCACCGGCGCTGTCTTTGACATTGTTGGAACGTCCCGGCACTGAATTGACTTCCGAGGAGTTGGAGGACCCAGAATGACCCTTTCGACGAGAGTTCTCTCTTCCGTTCTTGTGGTCGTGGCGATCGGCTTTGCCACCCTCTTGGTCAGGGCCGTGACCGGCACGGATCCCAGGAGTGGGGCCAGCGATCAGGCCTCCGAGGTCGCTCAGGCCCTCGATGCGTCCGCCGCGCCCTCTCCGGCGTATGTCGTCGCTCGCTCGTCGTCTCGGAGCAAGTCAGTCGACTTCAACCAGTCGGGCATCGAGTTCATGAGAGCCGGCCAGTACGCGCGGGCGATCGCCGCGTTCGAAGAGGAGATCCGACAGAGCGGGAGCATGAACGCGATGTATAACCTCGCTTGTGCGCAGGCGCTTCGCGGAGACAAGCGGCTCGCGTTCGATGCGTTGGAGAAGGCGATCGAAAACGGCTTCGACAATACTCGCCACATGACCGAAGACGAGGATCTTCAGCTACTTCAGGGGGATCCTCGCTTCTATAAGCTCGTTCGGTTGGCTCAGGACCTGCAGCTCTTTGGTTCGGGGCGCTTCGGATACGGAATGAAGGACGAGGAGGATTGGCGTCGCTCGTTGTCTCGCCTCGAACGGGTCACGCGGGAACATCCCGACGTCGGGCGTGCTTGGGCCAATCTCGGTTATGCCCGCCTGGAAGCAGGCGACCCCAAGGGCGGAACCGCCGCCTATCAGCGTGCCCTGGATCTTGCATACCAGGCGCCCCTGACCCTCTACAACCTCGCCTGTTGCGCGGCCCGGGCCGGCGACGTCGACGGGGCTTTCCGGTGGCTTGACCGCGCGGATAAGGCCGGATTCGAGATCGGAGAGCACGCGGGCTCGGACCTCGATCTGGATGCCCTTCGAGGCGATCCGCGTTTCGGCGCCATGCTCGACCGTTGGGACCAGAAGATGGCGAAGCAGCATCGGGAGACGCAAAGAGTCGAGGAAAAGCGAAAGACGGATTGAAGTCGCGCCTCTTGGCGAGGGCGACATGGGTGAGGGCTATCTCGCGCGAGACACGCGACTCGCATGCGACGTCGCCATTGCCTCGAACAAATCTGCAGTTCTTCACCTCGGTCTTCCCGTACTATCCAAGTCCGGCCCGTGGCTCGAGTTGCGGTTCCTCTTGAACCGGCGACATCAATCTTACAGGATCATCGCCCAGTGAAACCGACCGATACCCGGAATCCCGATTACTACCACAAGGTCGTCGATTGCCAGTGGGCCTGCCCGGCGCATACGAACGTGCCGGAATACATCCGTTTGATTGCCCAAGGGCGGTACACCGACGCCTACATGCTGAATCGGGAGTCCAACGTCTTTCCCGGCGTCCTGGGCCGTACCTGCGATCGTCCCTGCGAGCCCGCCTGCCGGCGCGGGCGGCTGGAGGGTGACAAGCCAGTAGCCATTTGCCGGCTCAAGCGAGTGGCCGCCGACCTCAAGGGGGAGATTGGCCATCTCCTGCCCAAAGCTCCGGCCCAGAAGAACGGAAAGCGGGTGGCCCTGGTCGGAGCGGGTCCGGCATCCCTGACCGTGGCCAACGACCTGATGCCCTTGGGCTACGACGTTGTGCTGTTCGAGAAGCACGACAAGCCGGGGGGCCTGATGCGCACCAACATCCCCTCCTTCCGCCTCCCCGAGAAGGTGCTCCAGGAAGAGTGCGATGCCATCTTGGACATGGGGGTCGAGGTTCGGTACAACTCGCCGGTCACGAGTATGCGAGCGCTCCTCACGGATGGCTTCGACGCCGTCTTCGTCGGCAGCGGTGCCCCGCGTGGCAAGAATCTGCAGCTCCCCGGACGCGACGAGGCGGCCCCCAACATCCACATCGGTATCGACTGGCTCGAATCGATCGCGTTCAAGCACCTCGACAAGATCGGCGAGCGGGTGTTGATCATCGGCGTCGGCAATACCGCCATGGACTGCTGCCGCTCTTCGCGACGACTGGGCGGTCGAGATATCAAGGTGATGGCCCGCCGCCCGCGGGGTTTCTTCAAAGCCTCCCCCTGGGAACTGGAGGATGCCGAAGAGGAGGGGATCGAGATCCTCGTCAACCACTCCCCGAAGCGCTTCGTGCTGGAACACGGGAAACTGGTCGGAATGGAATTCGAGCGGCTGGAGTGGGACGCGGACGCGAGGCATTCGAGGACCGTCGATTCCGTCATCCTCCCTTGCGATGACGTGATCCTGGCCATCGGTCAGGAGTCGGCGTTTCCCTGGATCGAACGGGACGTCGGCATCGAATTCGGCAAGGAGGACCTCCCTCTCGTGAACGAGACCACCTTCATGTCCACTCGGCCCGGCGTCTTCTTCGGCGGCGACGCGCCTTGGGGCCCGAAGAACATCATCTGGGCCGTCGCCCACGGCCATGAAGCGGCGATTTCCATTCATCAGCATGCGCAGGGTCAGCCGGTGGTCCTCCGGCCGCCTCGCGGCCTGAATCTGACGAGTCAGAAGATGGGACTATCGGAGTGGAGCTATTCCAACGACTTCAATCCAGCGCTGCGCCAGAAGATGAAGCATATCGATCTGGTCGAGCGCTTTCGGGAATTGTCCGTCGAGGTGGAGCTCGGCTTCACGCCCGAGCAGACGGCACGAGAGGTGGAGCGCTGTCTGAATTGTGACGTACAGACGGTCTTCGACGCCCCGCGATGCATCGAGTGCGACGCCTGCGTGGACGTCTGCCCCGTTCTCTGCCTGACCATCGCCCCCAACGGCGAGGAGAAGGACGTGAGAAAAGGGCTCACGGCCCCCGCCCTCAACCCCGACCAGGATCTTTTTGTCTCCGAGGATCTGCCCCAGACGAAGCGGGTGATGCTCAAAGACGAGAACATCTGCGTACACTGCGGACTCTGCGCCGAGCGCTGTCCCACCGCTGCCTGGGACATGCAAGTGTCGGATATCCTTTTGACCTACGCCAAGAACGGCTCATGCCACAAGCCAGCGCCGGCGTAAACGACTTCGCGTTCAAGCTGGCCAACGTCAACGGCACCGGTTCGGCCTCCGCGAACGGGCTTCTGATGCAGGCGATCTTCCGGATGGGGATTCCCGTCTCCGGCAAGAACCTCTTTCCGTCCAATATCCAGGGACTCCCCACTTGGTATGAAATCCGAGTGAACAAGGAGGGCCGAACCTCCCGGGCGTTGGAGTACGACTTGATCGTCGCGATGAACGCTCAGACGTACGCGCGCGACATCAAGGAGGTCCGTCCAGGAGGCTACGTCCTCTTCGACTCGACGTGGCCTCTCGACAAGGGCCTTCTGCGCCAGGACGTGACCTTCCTGGGCGTCCCGTTCGCTCAGCTCTGCATTCAGCACTTCCGAGAGTCCCGCGAACGGATCCTCATGAAGAACATCGCCTACGCGGGCAGTCTGATCGCTCTTCTGGACATCGAGCTGAGTGTTGTCGAAGAGCTCTTGCAAGAAACGTTCAGCAAGAAGAAGGCCCTGCTTGAGTCCAACTACAAGGCGTTGAAGCTGGGCTATGACTTCGCCAAGCAGAATTTCGAATGCCCGCTCGCGTTCCGGTTGCAGCGGATGAACGCCAACAGCGACAAGATCCTGATCGACGGGAATACGGCCACCGCCCTGGGAGCGCTCTACGCGGGTTGCACGGTCGCGGCCTGGTATCCGATCACGCCCGCCACTTCCGTGATGGAGTCGTTCAAGAGCCTGTGCGAGCGCTATCGCAAGGACCCCCAAACCGGGAAGAACAATTTCGCGATTCTGCAGGCCGAAGACGAACTCGCGGCGATTGGAATGGTCATCGGCGCAGGGTGGGCGGGTGCCCGTGCGTTCACGTCGACAGCGGGGCCCGGCGTCTCCTTGATGAACGAATTCCTCGGCCTCGCCTATTACGCCGAGATCCCGGCCGTCCTCGTCGACGTGCAACGGGTCGGCCCGTCCACGGGTATGCCGACCCGAACCCAGCAGGCCGACCTGCTCCTCTGCGCCTACGCATCGCACGGCGACACCAAGCACATCTTGTTGTTCCCGGCCGATCCGGCCGAGTGTTTCGAGTTCGCCGTGAAATCGTTCGACCTGGCCGAGAAATTCCAGACGCCGGTGATTCTCATGAGCGATCTGGACATCGGGATGAACGACTGGGTGGTGCCTCGCTTTTCTTGGGACAACAGCTACAGACCCGAGCGCGGGCGCGTGCTCTCCCCCGAGCAGATCGAGAAACTGGGCCACTTCCACCGCTACTCCGACGAGGACGAGTATTTCGTGACGCCCCGCACCCTTCCGGGGGTGTCTCCCAAAGGGGCCTATCTGACGCGCGGATCCGGACACAACCGGCTGGGCGGCTATACCGAGCTTCCTGAGGAGTACCAGGCGGTCGTCGACCGGCTCGCGGAGAAGCACCGTGCCGCGGCCCCGTTCATCCCTCCGCCGATCATCGAATTGTCCCGGAGCCCGCGCGGAAGGGGGAAGCGGAAAGCGTCACTCTCCCTCGTAACCCTTGGCGGATGCGACGCAGCCGTCCGCGAGGCCCTCGATCTCTTGTCGGAGAAGGGTGTCAACGGTGACTACATGCGCATCCGAGGCTTCCCGTTCGGTGCCGAAGTGGAAACGTTCTTGAACACCCACGACGTCAATTACATCGTGGAGCAGAACCGCGACCACCAGCTGAAGTCACTGATCACGCTGGAAACGAGCGTCCCCAAGGACAAGCTCGAGTCCCTGCTCTTTTACGGCGGCTTTCCCCTGAGTGCCGGTCAAGTCGTGGAGGGCGTCCTCTCGGCCATGGGAAAGGCGGACGCCGAAACTGTGCGCGGTCTCGGGGGCATGCCGGAAGCCCTGCGCGGCGCCGAAGGATGAGATAGATGCCATCGATCTCCAAGCCGATCGCCGCCCCCCCGGGTTCGCAGAAAAACGACGTCGGGCTGACCGTCCGCGACTACGAAGGGGCGATGTCCACCTTGTGCGCCGGCTGCGGGCACGATTCGATCACCGCCGCCTTGATCCGGGCCCTCTGGGAGCTTTCGATCCAGCCGCATCGCATCGCCAAGATGAGCGGCATCGGCTGCTCATCGAAGACCCCAACTTACTTCGCCTCCGGCGCCCATGGTTTCAACGCCGTGCACGGCCGGATGCCGGCCGTAGCCACCGGCGCGGCGGCTGCCAACCGGGAGCTCACCTACATCGGCATCTCCGGGGACGGCGATTCCCTTTCGATCGGATTGGGACAGATGTCTCACGCCATCCGCCGAAATGTCCGGATGCTCTACGTCATCGAGAACAACGGCGTCTACGGGCTGACCAAGGGGCAGTTCTCCGCTTCGGCAGATGTCGGCTCGAAGTTGAAGAAGGGCGAGGAGAACCAGATGGCGCCGATCGATCCGGTGCTTCTCGGACTTTCCATCGGCGCGACGTTTGTAGCTCGGAGTTTTTCGGGCGACAAGCAGCAGCTGGTGCCGATCCTGAAAGCCGCATTGAAGCACCGCGGGCTGGCGCTGGTGGACGTCATTTCTCCCTGCGTCACCTTCAACGACCACGAGGGTTCCACCAAGAGCTACCTGTACACCCGCAAGCACGAAAGGCCGGTCGCCCAGGCCGACCTTGTTCCGCCTGCCCAAGAGATCTTGGCTCCGATCGGAGCCAAGGGTGTCACGACGATCGTGATGCACGACGGCAGCCGCGTGCGCTTTTCAGCCGTTCCTGAGGGCTACGACCCCGGTGACCGGGCCAAAGTCTTTCAATACGTCCAGGAAAAGCACGACCAAGGGGTGATTCCGACCGGGCTTCTGTTTCTGGACGAGTCCGTCCCCGACATGCACGAAATGAACAACACGAGCGATACACCCTTGCTCCAGGTGCCCTTCGAGTCCCTCTGCCCCGGATCCGGAGCGTTGGAGAAGCTGATGGAGGACTTTCGATAACCGAACGCCGCGTTGAGCGGTCTACCGCGCCAGCACGACCTTCCTTACCTGAACCTCGCCTCCCGACTCCAGCCGCATGAAATAGGTCCCCGATCCGACCTCTCGCCCGGCCCCGTCCCGTCCATCCCACACAACCGACCCCCAGCCCGGGCCGTCGACGCGATCCACGACCGAGGCCACGCGCCGCCCGTGCACGTCGTACACGGCCAACCGCACCCGCCCCCCTCTCGGGAGCCCGTACGAGAGTTCCGCATGGTCCCCAAACGGGTTCGGCCGCGCCGGCTCCAGGCGAAGCACGGCCGGGGCGGCCACCCCTGCCGGCACCGACACCCAAGTCTCCATCGCAGTTTCGTATCCGGTCATGTCGCGCACCTCGAGTCGATAGCCGTAGCTCATCCCGGGTGACACGGTGTCGTCTTCGTAGATGATTCTTCGGTTCGCATCGGGCTCCGGGTGCCCTTGGAGCGCCCAGTCGCTATCGACCGTGCGGCGGTAGACGCTCATTTGTGAGATCCCGTCGCCGGGCACGTACCACTCGATGCGAACTCGACCCGCGGTCGCCTCCGCGTTCAGCATGAGGACGCTGACGGCCGTCGGGGCGGGTTCGCCGAGGTTGCGAAAAAACGACACGGAGCTGCCGTCATTGTTGGCCGTCACGAGATCCGGTTTCCCATCGCCGCTCACGTCCCCGATCGCGACGGAGGCGGGGGTGTGGCCCGTCCCGTAGTTCACTCTCGACTGGAACGTGCCGTCCCCATTACCGAACAACACCGATACCGTGTTGGCGATGGAGTTCGCCACCACGAGATCCATCTTTCCGTTCCCCCCCAGGTCGCCGATCGCGACCGAGGAGGGGCCAAGGCCGGTCCCAAGGTCAACCTTGGTCTGGAACGTGCCGTTCCCATTCCCCAGCAGCATCGACACGGTGTTGGCCGTATAGTTCGCCGCCACGATGTCCGGCTTCCCGTCCCCGTTCACGTCCCCGACCGCGATGCCTTGGGGATTGACTCCGGTCCCGAAGTCCGTCTTCGGCTGGAACGTGCCGTTCCCGTTCCCCAGCAGAACCGACACGGTGCTTCCTACGTAATTCGACGTCACGAGGTCCGGCTTTCCGTCACTACTCACGTCCCCGATCGCGACGGAGTAGGGCGTGCTCCCCGTCCCGTAATCCACGAACGTCTGGAAGGTGCCGTTCCCATTCCCCAGTAGCACGGATGCCGTGCTGGCGCCGGCGTTCGCCGTCACGAGGTCCGGCTTCCCGTCCCCGCTCACATCCCCGATCGCGACGGAGTTGCAGATGGACCCCGTCCCGTAATCCACGAACGTCTGGAAGGTGCCGTCCCCGTTCCCCAGCAGCACCGACACGGTGCTGCCGCTATAGTTCGCCGTCACGAGATCCGGCTTCCCGTCCCCGCTTACGTCACCGATCGCGGCGGAGTTCGGATTGAACCCCGTCCCGTAGTCAACCTTCGCCTGGAACGTACCGTCCCCATTCCCCAGCAGCACGGAAACGGTGTTGTCCACGAAGTTCGCCGTTACGAGATCCGGCTTCGAATCACCGCTCACGTCCCCGATCGCGACGGATTGAGGGCTAAATCCGGTCAGTCGGTCCAGGCGGATCCGGAACGTGCCGTTCCCACGGCCCATGAGCACCCACACGGCGTTCTTGGGACCCAGGTAGTCTGCCACGGCGAGATCCGGAGCCGCGTCCCCGTTCACGTCCCCAATTGCGACGGAGTAGGGGTTGACTCCCGCCGGCCAGTCCACCTTCGCCTGGAATGTGCCGTTCCCATTGCCGAGAAGGATGGACACGGTGCCATCGTCCAGGTTCGCGGTCGCGAGATCCGGCTTGCCGTCCCCGCTCACGTCCCCAACCGCCACGGAATTGGCGCCCCCTCCTACCCCGTAGTCCACGTTCGTCTGGAACGTGCCGTTCCCGTTGCCGAGGAGGACGGACACGGTCGCGTCGGTGTAGATCGCCACCACGAGATCCGGCTTCCCGTCATTGCTCACGTCCCCGATCGCGATGGAGCTGGGGTCGGTCCCAGTCCCGTAGTCCACCTTCGTCTGGAATGTGCCGTTCCCGTTCCCCAGCAGCACGGACGCCGTGCTGGCGCCGGCGTTCGCCGTCACGAGGTCCGGCTTCCCGTCCCCGCTCACGTCTCCGATTGCGACGGATTGAGGGGTGCTCCCCGTCCCGTAGTCCACCTTCGCCTGGAACGTGCCGTTCCCGTTTCCCAACAGCACGGACGCCGTGCTGGCGTTGGAGTTGGCCGTCACGAGGTCCAGCTTCCCGTCCGCGCTCACGTCCCCGATCGCGACGGAGAAAGGGACGTCGCCCGTCCCGTAGTCCACCTTCGTCTGGAACGTCCCGTTGCCGTTGCCCAGGAGCACCGACACGGTGGCGTCCGTGTAGTTCGCCGTCACGAGGTCCGGCTTGCTGTCCCCGCTCACGTCCCCGATCGCAATGGCGACGGGACCAGCCCCTGTCCCGTAGTCCACCTTGGTCTGGAACGTGCCGTTCCCATTGCCCAAGACGACCGACACGGTGGCGCCTGCGACGTTCGCTGTGACGAGATCCGGATTACCGTCCCCGCTTACGTCCCCGATCGCCACGGAGTGAGGGGCACTCCCCACGTCCAGCGAGAGTGCCGCGCTGAATATCGGACCCGTCCACGCGCTCCCGGCTACCGGTCCCACCAACCCCACACAGAGAACCAGGGCCGACAGCATCCTGGACTTGAGACCACAATGAGAGAACCGATCGATCACGCAAGCGAAGGACATGCTCCACCCCCCTGGGTAGTCCCGTTGTGTTTCCTACCGCGCCAACCGGCCCGCCGTAACGAACGCGAGCGTCAGGCACGCTGAAATGGCGAGAGCCATGACCAACGGAATGGCAAAGAAGTATTCCCACGCGAGGAATGCATTGATGAGGAATCCAACAAGGAAGGAAGCGGCTATCGGACGAATCCGAGCCGCGTCCGTCCTTGCCAGCGACCCAAGCTGCCACAGTACTACCGCCTGCACCAGAAGATAGGCGCTAATGATGACACCGAACCCAAAATAGAAGTCCCAGTACGTTCGCTTGAATCCATCCGCGTCGAAGCTGTGGCTCCTCATCGCCTCGAGTACTGGAGCCTCTTCAGGCCCGGTCGCGGGAGTCCACGGCATGCCTGCGGTGTGGCCCGCAAAGTAGAGAAATGTGAGAACTGCGGCGATGCGCAGGAGTAGCGGCGCTCTCATTGGACTCTCCTCCTTGCCTGGGCGGACCCGCCCGCCGTGCGGCTAGAATGCCCCGCCCCAGTCGTCAACGCAACCGCGCCCTTGCGCGTCCCCCCACCGGGGACTTCGTAACTTTCCTCCGATTCGTGGATAGATCGAGCATGACGACCATCGCCATCGCGCCGCAACCACCCGGCATCCGCCCCGTCGCCCCCGCGTGGCACACCGCGCTTCTGATCGCCTTCTTCCTTGGCCTGACTCTCGCCGGGGCAATCTTCCAGAAGTCCGCCGACTCACCCGCAACGGTCGCGAAGGAGGCTCCGCCGCCCGCGCCGCTCTACCTATCCCTGTTCCTCGGCGAGTTGGCGCTGGTCTTCTATGTGTGGAAGGGCGGGTTGCGCCGCAGCGGCACGCCGATGCGGGAGCTGGTTGGCGGGAGGTGGGGATCCGCAGCAGACGTCTTGCGGGACCTGGCGCTTGCCGCGGTCGTGTGGGGAGCCTGGACTCTTGTTCCGATCGCGTGGGGCCGTCTGTTCGGCGCCGATCATGCCGCTACGATTGAAGGCTTCCTCCCCACCCGCGGGGTCGAATACCTACTTTGGACGCTCCTATCGCTCGGTGCGGGTTTCTGCGAGGAGCTGGTGTTTCGCGGGTATCTGATGCGACAGTTTTCGGCGTGGACCCGACTTCCATGGGTAGCGCTGGTTCTGCAGTCCGCGCTCTTCGGCGTCTCGCACGGCTATCAGGGCGTCGCGGCGTGCATGAGGATTGCGGCGTTCGGCCTGGTCTTTGGCTTGTTGGCCATCTGGCGCCGAAGCCTTCGCCCTGGCATGATCGCCCATGCCTTGACCGACGTCATGGGAGGCATCTTCCGGATCTGAGTCACGGTCCAGCAGGGAGTTCGTGGACGAGTTCAGCACCCTCTACCGGCGATATGCCCCCGACGTGTTCCGATTCGCGCTGCACCTTTCTCGCGACCGGCACGAAGCCGAGGACATCACCTCGGAGACGTTCGTTCGCGCCTGGACTTCCCCGGAGCCGATTCGACTCGCCACCGTGAAGGGTTACTTGTTCACGATCGCACGCAATCTTTACCTGCAACGGCTGCGGAAGGGCCGGCGCGACGTCACGCTCGGGGACGACTTGCGCGATCCGGGTCCGGACCCATCGGCCCGCGTGGAGCAATCTTCTCAGGTCCGCCTTGTCCTCGACGGCGTGCAAAAGCTTCCTGAAATCGATCGCTCGGCCCTGCTCATGAGGGCCGTGGACGGGATGGCCTACGCAGAAATCGCACGTGCGCTGGGGATCACGCTCGCGTCCGTGAAAGTGAAGATTCACCGGGCGCGGATCTCGCTCCTGGCCCTGAAAGACGAATAACCCCAAGTAGCCGGCTCCCGGAACTCGGTCCGGCAGGAGGTCGAAATCGTGGATGTCACGCGGGAAGTCATCCTGGACCTGATTCCCCTGGTCCTCAGCGGTGAAGCGAGCCCTGCTTCGCGCGCGCTGGTCGACGATTATCTGAAGGAGCATCCCGATCTCGCCGATCGGGTTCGAATCCTTCGAGCCGAGGGCTTCGCGCCGACCGGTTCATCCGAGCTGACGCCGGATCTCGAGTTGAAGTCATTGCGTCGCACAAAGCGCCTCCTTGGCCTGAAGATGTGGCTCTTCGGCCTCGGCCTCGCGCTCGTTTCCGTGGGCCTGAGCTTTCGGATCGACTTCCGGGGAGGGCGTGTCGTGGAGTCCCGATTCCTGCTGAGCGAGCATCCGATCGAACTCGGAATCCCGCTCGTCATCGGGCTGGGGTTCCTCATTGCGTACTTCGTGATTCGCCGGCGGACGTCGACGCGTTGAACGGGAGGGCACGCGCATCCCTCGTCGATCCCCTACTCCACCCGCTTCGCCGGCATCGCTTGTCCACCCTGGAAGAGCGTCATCATGGAGGCGCGACCGTCCCGGCCGATCGTGAACTCGATCCGCGCGTGGACGACCCTGAAGAAGAACGTCGTCTCCGACTCGGCGAACGCCTCGGCGAGGCCTT
>Ga0070699_100000129_pt1 | contig 69764 bp, 60 predicted proteins | sample KBSK1503metaG_FD_65473 | JGI IMG/M metagenome (GOLD analysis project Ga0070699, IMG submission 65473) | Corn, switchgrass and miscanthus rhizosphere microbial communities from Kellogg Biological Station, Michigan, USA - KBS K1-50-3 metaG | ecosystem: Host-associated > Plants > Roots >... | reverse complement strand
GTTCCCGCGCAGATCCACGAAATCTGCTCGCCTATCCGCAGGACAAGCATCCGGGAAGCACAATACTTCCGTCACCATCGGGCTCGGGTTCTTGCCCGGTCCTCCCGGCGCTCCTCCCGAGATCACAAACACTGTCCCTTCCTCGCTCACCGTTATTCCGGCGTGGATTTGATAGTCGATCTGCATGTCCAGTTTTAGCGGTGTCGCTCCCGACGATAACCCGATTACCGGGTTGGTCGCCGCAATCGCAGGTCCGTTACCTTGCACGAACACTCGGAAGTTGTTCACTCCCCGTGAAGGCGTCAGCCCAGTAGCCGCCACATCCGCGAATCCATCCGCCACGGGCAGGTTTCCACCGACGTTCGTCGTCACCGCACCTGTTGCCGCTCCCGAGCATACGTCGAAAGCTCCCGAGCAATCCGCGAAGCTGATTACCATCGACGGCGTGCCCGCCGCTCCAAACGCTGACGGCGCCGGGAATAACCCTTCAGTCAATTGCGTCGCCGCATCATCCGTCGCCACAAGCGATCTCGATACCGCCGCGTACACAACATTGCAAGGTCCCGTAGCTATGCTCACTATATCGCCGAAAAGCGGTGTAATCGTTCCGGCCGCGCCAGAGCCGCCGCTCGAGTAATTGGTCAACCTAACCGAAGCACTCGAAAGCGGAGTCACTGATGTCAATCCCACTGTCGGGATCGAAGGCACCACACGAGTGCTGCGCAGCGCGCACCCAACCCCAGGAACGTGCGGTATCGGTGCTGCCTTGAAGATCGCGCCGCCGGTAAATTGGATCAGGTCAACGAGGTGAAAATACAGGCTCCCGTCATCGTCAACGGCCACCCCGGCGAGATTTCCAACCTGGGCGCTGAAGACCTGCCGCACTCCCGCCGGTGTTGACGCACCGGCGCCTACTCCGTCCGTGAACGCAAATGCGAATATCCGAGTGCGGATTGGTTGATTGGCCGCGTTCGCACTGCAACCTTCAGCATCAAAGATCGATACATAGACGACCTCGCCGATCGTCCCGCACAGACCAAAATCAGAAAGATCAGCTACCGGCTGCACGGCAATGCCAGTCACCGTCACCTGATCATCGGCGCAGCCTAGCGATCCGGGTGTAATTGTAAATCCGCCGCTGGCGCCCGTGTTCACGAGTACCGGGATGTTCACCTGGTTAAACACATCCACGCCGGGACCAGCGGTTACTCCAGGATTAGTATCAGTCCCAATCCACAGGTTTCCCACCGAGTCTCCGTAATAATAAACATTCTCGTTAAACCCGTTCGCGACTGTGTGCTCTGATATCGCAGTCCGGGTTAACACGAAGTCTATTTCGCTGCCGGGCGGAATACCCGAAAAATCATCGACCTTTGCTTCGCGGTCCGCCGCGCAATCCTCGCGCCCGTCCCAGTCCGCAATCAGGGTCACTTCATCAAATTGATTGTCACGGCCGCCAATGTTTGTCATCAGCGCGGCGCTTAGCGCGCTTCGGGTATTGAGGATGTTTGGCTGTCCCGATTGAATCGTCAAGTCCCCGCTTCCGCCGGCCTTTTTGCCCCGGTTGCGAAGAATCTTTTCGATCTTAGCGCTCGCCTCCGCGGGATTCGCCGCGCGCCTTATGCCCAACGCGCTGAGCGTCTCCGCGGTAATGCGCCCTGACTCGGGTGCTCCCGCTTGCGCTCCCTCGTTCGCCTGATCCCGCGCGATTGATTGCTGAACCGGCGAACTGATTGCCGAAGCATTTGCCGCGGTGGCTGAAGCTACCGATCCCACCACAACGCTCCGCATTCCCACTAGTGGCAGCACCATGGCTGTAACGGCCAGCACGAGTACTGTCATGAAAACCGCTCTTCTAATGTTCATCATCCCCCTCCAGTTTTTCTTGGAATCCAATTTAGAATGCCTCTCTCGCACGAAACATTGGCAAGCTCTCGCTCTTCGCTAATCCGACCTGTCAAAAGCGTGTCTTGCTCTCGCCATACGCCACTCGCGTGCCGGTGCTTGCTGCAGAGCGAGTTTGTCAGACGGTGGCCCGACTCTCAAAATCTCAAAGACTCGAATCTTATTTATTGTCTCCGCTCGAACCGTAAAGCGTTCAGCGGTTGGGGCCGCGGAATTCAGCGAACCAGGCTTGTCTAAGCGAGAAGGCGCTATCATATGGTGAATCGTAACGGAAATCAACAAAAAATCCGCATTTTAAAAAAGAAAAATACTGGATGAGTGCTGACGGTGATGGCGGGCACGCTGCGCGCCACTTAGCTCGATTCGCCGAAGCCGCCATCGATCAAGGAAAATGGTGTGAGGATATCGGACAGGACCACACGATATGGAGCAATCCACTTAATCGATTCTGTCCTCAAATCCTTGGATTTTTCTGAAATTTGCGGTCACTGACGGCTGGCATGCCAGTTGCCGCCAATCACCCCGAAATCCAAGATAATTGAAGGAGGAAATCATGCTCAAGAAGACCGGAGCAATTGTCCTTGCAATGACCTTTCTTTCTCTATCAATCGCGCCGGAGACGCTCGCGTGGCATCGGAATCGCCGGGTCGTATATTACCGGCCGGCGACGGTGACCTATTACACACCTTACGGCGCTCGTTACTACTCGCAACCGTATTACCGGACGGCATACTACACGCCGTATCGCAGCGTGGCCGGTACCCGCTACTACAACACCGGGCCCCGCTACTACGGTCGCAGCTATCATCGAGGACACTCAACCCGAAACATGCTCCTGACCATTGGTGCTCCCGCTGCCATCGGCGCGGGAATTGGAGCAATCGCAAGAGGTGGTAAAGGAGCGGGCATCGGCGCGTTGATTGGCGGCGGAGGCGGCGCATTGTATTACCTGCTCAAGCATCGCAACAGGCGATACTAGCGACCATCAATCAACCGGAGTCGCTTCCAACTGAACCCTGAAGAACAACACAGCGAGGAGATTGATCGCTCAGTCTCCTCGCTTTCTGTTTTCGCCGCTTGTCGTAGCTCGCCCGCCAACTGTAGACTTCCACGCTGACTTAAGTTGATTGTTAGACAAAAGCGATGCTCCGAATCATCAATGTTGTCGGCGCCCGGCCGAATTTCATGAAGATTGCGCCGGTCATCGATGAGATGCGCCGACGCTCCGACCGAATCGAGCCTCTTCTCGTTCACACCGGGCAACATTACGACGAGTCGATGAGCGACTCGTTCTTCGAAGACCTCGACATTCCGCAGCCCGATATCAACCTTGAAATTGGCTCCGGCAGCCATTCCGAGCAGACTGCTCGCGTGATGATCGCCTTCGAGCAAGTTCTCCTGCAGCACCCGGCCGATTGGGTGGTCGTGGTCGGCGATGTGAACTCGACGATGGCCGCGGCGATTGTGGCCGCAAAGGTAGGGGTTCGAATCGCGCACGTCGAAGCGGGGCTTCGCAGCGGCGATCGCTCCATGCCCGAGGAGATCAATCGAGTGGTTACTGACGCGCTTGCCGACCTGCTGCTGACTCCCTCACTCGACGCAAACGAGAATCTACTCCGCGAAGGCGTCGCGCCGCAGAAGATCAGCTTCGTTGGCAACGTGATGATCGATACCTTGTATCGCAATCTCGAAAAAGCACGGCGCCCTAGAGTGCTCGAACGTCTCAATCTACAACCGAAGCAGTTCGCCGCGATGACACTTCATCGACCTTCCAACGTTGACGATGCGAACACGCTCGCCGGAATCATCGATGCTCTCGAAGCCATCGGCGAGCGCTTGCCGATCGTCTTTCCAGTTCACCCGCGCACGCGAGAACGGTTCGAGCAATTCAACCTCAGCGAACGAATTGGCAAGTTGAAGTCTCTCTTGATGATCGAGCCGCTCGGCTACCTCGACTTCCTGCAGCTCTACAGCAACAGCCGCCTAGTGCTGACCGACAGCGGCGGCATCCAGGAAGAGACAACGGTGCTTGGGATTCCGTGCCTGACTCTCAGACCAAACACCGAGCGTCCAATCACGGTGCTGGAAGGCACAAATCGTCTTGTAGGGAATACTCCCGAAGTGATCACCCGTGAGGCGCTTGCTGCGCTCGACCGTCCGGCCGGCGCCGCGAGAGTACCGGAACTTTGGGACGGGCATTCGGCGCCGCGAATCGTGGACGCGATCGAAGAAGCGAGTCGTTAATTACGCGAGCAATCGATGGCAACCCCGCATCAATTCGGTGAACCGCGAATCGCGTTTACTTCCCTTAGCGCGTCCGCGTCATTGTTGATTTCAGCGGCGCTGGTGGCCGCGTTATCCGCCTCGGTCCTTTGTGCGAGCGGCGAATACGCCGACGCGGCAATCGTAGCTGCGATGGTGGTTGGCGGCGCTTTACTGATTGGCTTCAACACATCGCTTGAAGCTGTGCTCGTCGCGTGGTTCGCGACAACGCCGCTTGCGTCTTTCTATCTGAGAGTCCCCCTTGAACGGTCCATTATCACCTACGACCGCGCTATTTTTGCCGTGATGATCGTGATGGTGACCCTTAAGTGGAGACGAGCGGACTTGCGGAGCTCGACTGAAGCTTCCGCTTATCAAAGTTCCCGGCTCTCGATCACAAAGTTTGAAGCGGCCTGGGTGTTGTTATCCGTCGCGGCGCTTGCAAGCGTTGCTGCGAGATCCAGCAATCCGGCTTATGCAGGCCGAATGGCGGTTGACTCTTTCTGGCTTCCGTTGCTTGCGTTTCACATCGCGAGAAATCATCTCGATATTCGGCGGCCGGGGAAGGCCTTGCTGATGGGAGGAATCGCTCTCGCGCTTTGGTTGTTCGTAATCGGCGCCGCCGAGTTCGTGACCGCGGTGGACTTATTTCACTTCAAAGGCTCGGAGATCATTCGTGAAGGCGAACGGCGCGTGAATGGTCCCTTTATCTCGGACTCTTCTTATTCGATTATTTGCTCGATGCTTTTTCTGTTCGGGCTGTCATCTCGACGTTTGTTGAAGACGCAATTCGATCGCGCGGGGACAGTCTTCTATTGGGTCGGCGTGGCTGCGGCGGCGGCGGGCGCGATGCTGCCGATGTTTCGCGCTGTCGCGGCTGCGATGTTGATAGGGTTGATCGTGTTGCAGCTTGCGGGGCGCCGCACGCGGTTTCTATCCCAGCGGTCTGCTCCGGCGCTTCTGATGATTGCCGTGCTGGTTTTGATCGGGGTTGCGGCCGTGCTCGCCCCGCTGATGCTTCGTGCCGGGCGCCTCTCAGATCCTCGCACGGTGTTCGCAAGACTCGCGACCTGGCAAGCCGCCGTAGTCTTCACGTTGAACAATCCTGGGTTTGGCGTTGGCCTCGGTAACTACTCCGAGCATTTCCGCGAGAGACATTTCTACCGCGATCCAACGATTCGTGATGTCTTCGATGCGCGGGCCGCGCAGAGCCCTCATTCGAACGTGCTCTGGATCAGCACCGAAATGGGAGTGACCGGGCTGATCCTTTATCTTACGGCGAACGTCTATCTCGTATTGATGGGCTGGCGCGCGTTGAACAGAGCCTCAGCCGATCGAGAGCGTACCGCCGCGGCCTGCTTTCTGGCCCTGCTCGCAGCATACTGGATCCCGGGACTCACGCTCGCAAGCGGCGAGTATTCCGATGTGAATCTTTACTTCTTCTTTTTGCTCGGAGCGTTGAGCGGTCAGTTTACGCGTTCCCATCAACTCATCGAACCTCGCGGCGAGCCGGCAGATTGAAAACCATCCGCACAATACGCGATGCCGTGAGCGGAATGACGCCGGGCGAGATTGCCGCCGAAGCCTTTCTGCGCGCGAGGCGATCTGTCTCGCGGGCCGTCAGCCGGATAACCGACAATACGGCCTCGACCTATGTCTCCGGCGAAGCGCTGGCTCGGTCCGTGCAAGGCAGCTCAGTCAGCGAAATCGCGGAACGAATTCGCGCGCGCCGCGGCGTGCACCTGACTCCCGGGCTCGCCAGGCTTGATTCAACCGCGGCTACTGCTCGCGATTTGTTTCCGCATTCGGCAGACGCCTCGCGATTGGAAGCCGAAGCGATTCTCAATCATCAAATCGCAGTCTTCAGTCGCATTTGCGATGTGGGACGGCCAATCGATTGGCATCGGGATCCGCATTCAGGTCTTGGCTGGCCGCTCGCTCATTACACGCGCGTGCCGGTGAGCCTCGGACACGGCGGCGATGTGCGGGTGGTGTGGGAGCTCAACCGATTGCAACACCTGACGACTCTCGGCCGCGCTTATGCACAAACGGGCGATGAACGTTACACCGAAGAGTTCCTCTTGCAACTTGCATCGTGGCAGGAAGCGAACCCACCGCGCTTCGGACCGAACTGGCTGAACGCCATGGAAGCAGCGATCCGCGCCATCAACATAATCGCCGCGCTCGAGATGTTCTCGGGTTCGCAGCACATCACCGGCGCCGCGATTGAGTTGGTGCTCAAGATGCTCATCGCGCACGGAAGTTTCATCCGGGCCAACCTCGAATTCACCCATCGCCTTTCGAGCAATCATTTCCTATCGGATCTGATAGGCCTCTTCGCAATCGGGATGACCATGCCCGAGCTGAAACAATCCAGCGAATGGGTGAGCTTCAGCACTGAACACTTGCTGATCGAGATGGAGCGACAGGTGCTCGCCGACGGCGTGGACTATGAAGGCTCGATCGCCTATCACCGGTTTGTGCTCGAAATATTCGCGCTGTTCTTTTCGATCAACCGCGAAGCGGGCGTTGAGATACCTCGCCAATATTGGGAGTACCTGTCGGCGATGTTCGATTTCGCGCGGCACTATCTCAAGCCCGACGGGACCGCGCCGCGCATCGGCGATTCAGACGATGGCCGGCTCGTCGCATTCAAGTCGCGTCCGCCGGATGATCACTCTTACTTGATGTCAATTGCCGCCGTCCTGTTGAAAGACGAGAAATTCAAACTGTCTCGTGACATCGATGAAGAGGCGATCTGGTGGTTTGGCTCGGCCGCTCGTGAATACTTCGAAGGATTGCCGGTCAGCGAGCCGCCGAAATCGAAGGCCTTCGCCGAATCTCAAATAATCATTCAACGTCACCAACAGATGTACGCGATCATCGATTGCGGCGATCACGGAGCGCGCGGCCGAGGCTCGCACGCGCATTCCGATGCGCTGTCGATTGAACTCTTCGCACACGGCCGAACTTTTCTCCGCGATCCGGGCACATTCGTTTACACAGGGAGCGCGCATTGGCGAAACCGATTTCGCTCGAGCGCTTATCACAACACAGTCAGGATCGACGGCGAGGACATCAGCCAAATAAATCCGAGCCAGCTCTTTCTATTAGGCCCAAACGTCCGCCCGCGTGTGAACCATTGGGAGAGCAATGATGAGCGCGATGTCCTTGATGCCGAGCATCACGGCTACGAGCGTCTTGCCTCGTCGGTCACGCATCGCAGAGTTGTCACCTTTGACAAGCGCGACGGCAACTGGATCATCGAAGACAGTTTCACCGGCGAGGGTCGTCATCAATTTGAATTCTTCTTCAACTTCGACGCAGGGCTTGAAGTCACGCTTGACGACGACAAACACGGGATCGCCCGTGATAAGGACACGTCCCTCACAATCGTGCCTGCCATGAAACAAACCCTCGATGCGAGGATTGAACCGCGATGGGTTTCGCCCGCATACGGGACTCGTCTGAACTCGTCTGCTATCATCTACTCTCTTACAAGCGAAATACCGTTGAACGTCATGTTCCATTTGCTGGTTTCGACCGGTGAGCGCGACTGCTGACTTCTGACTTCTGACTTCTATTCTTATGTGCGGTATCTGTGGAATTTATGAATACGGTGCGAGCGAGCCGAGTATCGACGACTCGCTGATCGTTCGAATGCGCGACACGATGACGCATCGAGGGCCCGACGATGCCGGCGTCTGGGTCAGCCCCGACCGCCGCGTCGGCTTTGGCAATCGGCGGCTTTCGATCGTGGACCTGTCACCCGCCGGCCGCAATCCAATGTCGAACGAAGACGGGCGCGTTTGGATAACCTTCAACGGAGAAATCTACAATCACGAAGCCCTTCGCCCCAAGCTTGAAGCAATAGGGCATCGTTACCGCTCGCGCACGGACACCGAAACGATCATTCATCTTTACGAAGAGCGCGGTTTGGATTTCGTAAACGAACTCGACGGTGATTTCGCGATCGGCATTTGGGATGAGTCCGCGCGCAGGCTCGTGTTGGCTCGCGATCGAATCGGAGTGAAGCCGCTGTATTACACGATCGCATCGGGGCGGCTCATCTTCGCTTCCGAGATCAAGGCGATTCTCGATCACCCATCGGTTTCACGCGACATCGACGAGCGGTCGCTCTATCACTACCTCTCATTCCTGACGACACCGGCGCCAGACACGCTTTTCACCGGGATCAAGAAGCTCCCCGCGGGATGCCTCCTGGTTTGCGACCGCTTCGGAGAAGTGAAGATCACTCGTTACTGGGATGCGATCGTGAAGGGCACGCCGCAACCGAGAGATGAAACCGAGACTGCGAATGAAATACTTCGGCTGCTCACCGAAGCAATCGACAAGCGAATGATGAGCGATGTGCCGTTCGGTGTTTTTCTTTCGGGTGGAATCGACTCGACCGCGAATGTGGCTCTGATGGCCGGTTTGATGGATAGGCCTGTTAGTACTTTCACCGTCGGTTTCAAGGATCAGCCTCAATACAACGAGATCGAAGAAGCTCGAAGCGTAGCGCGGGAGTTTCAAACCGATCATCACGAAATCGTGATTAGCCAGCAGGAACTCTTGGATTTTTTACCCGACCTGATCTTTCATCAGGACGAGCCGATCGCCGATCCCGTTTGCGTGCCGCTCTACTACGTTTCGAAGCTCGCGCGTGAAAGCGGCACGACGGTGATCCAGGTCGGCGAAGGCTCCGACGAGTTGTTCTGCGGCTACGAGCAGTACAAGTACTACCTGAATCTCGATCAGTATGCGTGGCGTTATTTGTCGAAGCTGCCGTCACCCATTCGAAGAGCGCTTGCTGGAACCGGGCAGTCGCTTCTGCGCGCCGGAGCCGGAAGATTGCCGTTGAGACTCCGCGGACCCGCGCCCGATCTCTTGAGAAGATTCGCCGATGGTGAGGCGGCATTCTGGAGCGGCGCCTTTTTTATCGACGAAACGCACAAGCGGCAGCTTCTGACTCCCGCAGCGAGGAGCAGATTGCGCAACGGCTCGGAACAAGGCTTCTCTTCTTACTCAGTCGTGCGCGAGGATCTGGATCGTTTTTATTCAGCGAAGCCCGAAGCGGACCTGCTCGAGCGAATGATTTACCAGGAGCTGAAGCTGCGTCTCCCAGAGTTGTTGCTGATGCGCGTAGACAAGATGACGATGGCGACCTCGGTCGAGGCACGCGTTCCGTTTTTGGATCATAAGCTGGTCGAGTTCGCGATGACGATTCCGCAGGGAATGAAATTCAAAAACGGTCAGACAAAACACATTCTGAAACGCGCGCTCAAGGGAGTGGTCCCGGACCGCGTGCTTGCTCGAAAGAAAAAAGGATTCGGCGCTCCGATCAAGGAATGGATGCTCGACCGGCTCGGCGGCTTTGTCGAAGACGCGGTAATCAAGTCTTCGCTCGCCCGCCGCGAGCTATTCGACTACGCGTTTATTGAATCCATATTGCGCGAGCACCGCTCGGGCCGGGTGAACTATTCATTTTTTCTTTGGAGCCTGTTGAATCTCAGCCTCTGGTATGAACGCTGGATCGAAGGAAAGACATCGCGATAGCACGATGATGACATTGCGCGCCGATCTCCGAAGTCTGACTTCTGTCTTCTGACTTCTGTCTTCTTATGTGCGGCATCTGCGGAATCTATGAATACGGCGCCAATCAACCGAGCGTGAACAGCGCGCTGGTTGTACAGATGCGCGACACTATGATTCATCGCGGTCCGGATGACGCAGGCGTCTACGTCAGCGAAGACCGGCGCGTGGGTCTGGGAAACCGAAGGCTCGCGATCGTTGATCTGTCACCTGCCGGCCGCAATCCGATGACGGGTGAAGACGGCCGCGTTTGGATCACCTTCAACGGAGAAATCTACAATCACGAATCGCTTCGACCGGCGCTTGAAGCGAAAGGCCATCGATATCGTTCGCGCACGGACACTGAAACGATCGTGCATCTCTACGAAGAGCGCGGCCTGGATTTCGTCCACGAACTCGACGGCGATTTCGCAATTGGATTATGGGACCAGGGCGCGCGTCGAATGATACTCGCGCGCGATCGCGTCGGCGTTAAGCCGCTTTATTACACGGCCGCGGGCGGCCGGTTGATTTTCGCGTCCGAGATCAAAGCGATACTCCAGCATCCCGCGGTCTCGCGGGACATCGACGAGCCTGCGATTTATCATTACCTCACCTTTCTGACCGCGCCCGCTCCACAAACACTCTTTCGCGGCATTCACAAGCTTCCAGCCGGGTGCCTGCTGACCTGTGACGCGCGCGGCGATGTGAAGGTCACGCGTTATTGGGATGCCATCTCGACAACGCCCGAGCCGGCGATGCCCGAAGACGAACAAGTGATAGCCGAAGAGTTGCGCCGGTTGCTGAAAGCATCGATCGCCAAACGAATGATGAGCGATGTTCCGTTCGGCGTTTTTCTTTCCGGCGGCGTCGACTCTACGGCGAACGTCGCGATGATGGCCGAATTGATGGATCGACCCGTGCGCACATTCAGCGTCGGTTTTCGCGACAACCCCGAATTCAACGAGGTCGAAGAAGCGCGCTTCGTTGCGAACCACTACGGCACGGATCATCACGAGGTGATCATCAGCCAGCAGGAACTCCTCGATTTTCTACCTGACTTGATTTTTCATCAGGATGAGCCGATCGCCGATCCGGTCTGCGTGCCTTTGTACTACGTGTCGAAACTCGCGCAGGAGACCGGCACAAAAGTCGTGCAGGTCGGCGAAGGATCGGATGAGCTTTTCTGCGGGTATCGCGACTACGCGATGTATCTCGACCTGTATCGCTATCTTTGGCGGAATCTTTCGCGTCTGCCTTCGTCAATGAAGCGCGCGATGGCAGGCGTTGGCGAAATGCTTTATCGAAGCGGCGCGACTCGACTGCTGCCCAAAGGTCGGAAGATGGTTCCCGACCTGCTTCGCCGGCTCGCGAGTGGTGAGGAGCTTTTTTGGAGCGGCACATTTGTCTTCGATGAATTCAACAAGCAGCGATTGTTCACCAACGAAGCGAAAGAACGGCTCGCTGCTGCCAATGGAAACAACGGCCCGCTTTCTTCCTACTCGATAATTCAATCGGATCTCGAGAAGCTGTTGGCTTCACGGCCCGGTGCGGATCAACTCTTGAAGATGATCTATCAGGAGCTGAAGCTCAGGCTCCCCGAACTGCTGTTGATGCGCGTCGACAAGATGACGATGGCAACATCGGTCGAGGCGCGCGTGCCATACCTTGATCACCGTCTGGTCGAGTTCGCGATGTCGATTCCATCGGACTTGAAGTATCGCGGCGGCGAGACAAAGTATATTCTCAAACGCGCGCTCAAGGGTGTGATACCGGATCGGGTGCTGAATCGTGAGAAGCAGGGGTTCGGCGTTCCGATCAACGAATGGATGCTCGATCGGCTCGGCGGCTTCTTTGAAGACTCGCTGTTCAGTTCGGCGCTCAGCCGCCGCGAGTTGTTCGATTATGACTTCGTTAGAAGCATCCTCGAGCAACATCGGCGCGGCCGCGTAGACTTTTCGTTTTTCCTTTGGAGCCTGTTGAATCTGAGTCTGTGGTATGACCAGTGGATCGAGGGGTCCCGTCCCGCAAGCGAACCTCCTTCGGCGCTAGCCGCGGAACCGGAAGTTGCCGTTTCATGATGCGGCAAATATTCGATTCCTTGACCGCCGTTCCTCGCAATATTGTATAATCGCCCCAGCCCCGGAGGAGAAATCACATGCGCTCAATCTGGAAGGGTCACATAAGATTCTTGCTCGTCGCCATCCCCGTTCGCGTTTACAATGCGATTGAAACGTCCGAACAGATTCACCTGAATCAACTTCACAAGGACGACTACGGGCCGATCGGCTACGACAAACGTTGTAAGAAATGCAGCAAGGTTGTTTCCAAGGACGACATCATCAAGGGTTACCAATACTCGAAGGACCAGTACGCGATCCTCGAACCCGACGACCTCGCCAAGGTGAAGCTCAAGACAACCAAGGTCATCGACATCGTCGGCTTCGTCGATAAATCCGAGATCCCGCCGATGCTCTACGACTCGCCTTACTTTGTCGGTCCTGATGGAGAGGTCGGCGCAAAGACCTATTCGCTGCTTCGCGAGGTTTTGAAAGACACCGGCAAGGTCGGGCTTGGCAAAGTCGTGCTGCGCGATCGCGAAGACTTCGTCGCCATCGCGCCCCAGGAACAAGGCCTGGTCATCTACAAGCTTCGCTATCCGAAAGAAGTGAGAAAGATCAGCGAAGTGCCCGATCTCGAAACGCACGAGATCGACAAAAACGAATTGAAGCTCGCGCACACGCTGGTCGATCAGATGGTCACTTCGATCGATCAAATCGAGATGCGTGACCGCTACAGCGAAGCGCTCAAGGAAATAATCGAAGCCAAGATCGAAGGCAAAGAAGTCGCGGGCTTCGTCGAAGAAGAACAGCCCACCGTCGATATCATGACCGCGCTCAAAGAGAGCATCAAGCAAGCCCAACGTAAACCTATGGTCAAGGCCACGGGTAAAACCAAAAAGCAGGAAGAAGTGGAGGAAGCAAAGCCGAAGAAGGCTCGCAAGAGCAAAGCTTCTTAAGCGGAGCTTCACCAGATGTCCAAAAAAGATGCAAAGATCCTGCGGTTCCCTGCCCCGGCGCCGTCAAAGGCAGACTATCAACGCGTCAAGTCAACCTACTCGGTTCACGACATCAAGCAGTTGTTCGGACTCAGCGAACGCTTGATTCGACGGTGGACCGAAGAGGGCGTGGTGGCCGCGACCACTTCGGACGCCGGTGATCCTGTTTATGATTTCCGCGCGTTGACTCTGTTCCGCCGCTCGCGCGAGCTGCGGGCGCACGGCCTGACCCTGAAGCAAATCGAACGCGAGCTTCAGGGCCAGATGAATCTCTTCAAACCGGTGCAGACATCGGTTTCGAGATTGTTGAGCCCGTTTGAAGAAGCGCTTCTGCTGCACGAACGCGGCGATGAAAAAGCAGCGGCGTTGTATCGCGAAGCAATAACCGAAGGAGACAATCTCGCGGACGCCTATTGCAACCTCGGCATCATCGAACTCGAACACGCGGGCACCCCGAAAGCGCTCGACTGTTTCACGCTCGCGCTGAAGCACGATCCGCGTCACGTCGAGGCGCATTACAACCTGGCGAATCTGTATTTCGACGCGGGCGATCTGCAACTGGCGAAGCTGCATTATGAAACCGCGGCGGAGCTGGAGCCATCCTTCTGCCCGCTTCATTACAACCTGGCGCTGGTCTACTACAAGCTCGACGATTTGCATGGCGCGTGCGCGGCGCTGCATAGATACAAGGAGCTGGCGCTCGAGGATCACGAATCACCTGCGATCGACGAACTTCTGAGCTGGTTGGAACAGGCTCGCGACATTCAAAACAAACGCCGGGGCTTGTGAGGATAAATCATGGCTGCGAAATTCACATCACGCACACGCTGGCGAGATAAGCTCGAACGCGACGATCACTCGAAGATCGTTCAGATACCGAGTTCGATGGAAAAGAGATTCGGGTCCGGTACAATGTTCATCGCGAAACCACTCGAAGTCGATGCGCTGATTCGCATGACCAAGAAGGGCATGCTGATCACCGTCGGCGAGATTCGATCGAAGCTCGCTCGCGATCACGGCGCCGACACGACCTGCCCGCTCACGACCGGGATCTTCGTTCGCATCGCCGCGGAAACCGCCGAAGAGGATCTGCAAAACGGCAAGAAGCGAATAACACCTTACTGGCGAGTCGTAAAAGACGACGGCGGCTTGAATGAAAAATTCCCCGGCGGAGCGAAAGCGCAATCGCGGCGATTGAAAGAAGAGGGACACACGATCACGTCAGCCAAAGGAAAGAAGCCGCCGAAGGTGAAAGATTTCGAGAGGTCTCTGCTTCGGTTCTAACAAACGCCTGGGATTTCGCCACGAAGACACCAAGCCGCCAGGAAACACCAAGTCTCCTTAGTGCTACTTTGTGTCCTTCGCGTCTTTGTGGCAAGTCTCGAAATTCATCGCACGATTCGGATAGATTCCCATTCTCGTTCCGTCTAAGATCCCAGACAATATGCCTAACGAAGAACTGAATGAGACACTCGATCCTCGTGATTGGGAGGAGTTCCGCAGGCTCGGTCACCAAATGCTCGATGATATGCTCGACTACCTGTCGACAGTTCGCGACAAGCCCGCGTGGCAACCGGTTCCCGAGCAAGTGAGAGCAGAGATTCGGCAGCCGCTGCCCACCGAACCGCAAGATGCCGCGGCTGTGTATCAAGAGTTCGCCCGCAACGTGTTGCCCTACACCAATGGCAACCGGCATCCGCGTTTTTGGGGATGGGTTCAGGGGAACGGCACCCCGCTCGGCATGCTCGCCGATATGCTGGCATCCGGGATGAATTCTCACATGGCTGGATTCGATCAGGCGCCGGTGTTGGTTGAGCATCAGGTGCTCACGTGGCTGATCGAGTTGATGGGGATGCCTGCGGATTCGGGCGGCATACTCGTCAGCGGCGGCACGATGGCCAACGTGCTAGGGCTGGCCGTCGCTCGACACGCGAAGGCCGGCTTCGATATTCGAGAGCTTGGCCTTCAGCACAACGGTCAACCAATGTTGACGATGTACGGATCGAGTGAAACGCACGGTTGGGCTCAGAAAGCGGCCGAGTTGCTCGGCCTGGGCAATCGCGCGTTTCGCCGCGTTGCGATCAATCAGGACTTTCAAATCGACTTGAGCGCTCTCGGGCAGATGGTTGAACAAGATCGACGAGCGGGTCACAGGCCTTTCTGCGTTATCGGCACCGCGGGTACGGTGAACACCGGAGCGATTGATGACCTCGCTGCACTCGCCGAGTTCTGCCGCGAAGAGAAGCTCTGGTTTCACGTCGATGCAGCATTCGGCGCGCTCGCGCGATTTGCTCCGTCGCTTGCTCCGCTCGTCGCGGGAATAGAAGAAGCCGACTCGCTGGCGTTTGATCTTCACAAGTGGATGTATTTGCCGTTCGAAGTGGCTTGCGTGCTGGTCCGCGACACGAATGCTCATCGTGATACGTTTGCGCTTACGCCCAGCTATCTTGCAAGGACTGAACGTGGAGTAATCGCGGGCGGGCTCCCGTTTTCGGATCGAGGGGTCGAACTCACGCGTAGTTTTCGAGCATTAAAAGTGTGGATGTCATTCAAAACTCACGGGACGAAAGCAATTGCTCGCGTGATCGAACAAAACGTCGAGCAAGCCCGCTATTGTGCGAGCCTCATCGAAGCACATGCAGATCTCGAACTCGTCGCTCCTGTCCCATTGAACATCGTGTGTTTCAGATTCGCACCGGCCGATGCACCTCGCGAGATCCTGAATCAATTGAATGAAGAAATTCTCGTTCGAGTTCAGGAGAGCGGCCTGGCGGTCCCGTCGGGCACAACGATCGGAGGAGTCTTCGCATTGCGCGTGGCGATAACAAACCATCGGAGCAAGAAAGAAGACTTCAATATGCTCGTCGACGCAGTTTCCGGAATCGGCGAAGCGGTTTTGTACGAGCGGAAAGGTTAACGCTCTTTGGGTTGTCCAAAAGCACTACCCGACTAAAGTCGGTACTCTGAACGCCCGCATCACGATTCAAACCTATACTCGACAGTGAGACACGCCAGTTTTCTCGAAGTACTGCTGGTGATATTCCTCTGCTTCCCAGAACGTCGAAGCCGGCGTGATCTCGGTGACGATCTCTTTCGAATACTTGCCCGAACGCGACAGCTTTTCTCTTGACGCTCGCGCCGACGCTTCCTGTTCAGCATTGCGGAAGAAAATCACCGAGCGATACTGCGAGCCGATATCCGGGCCTTGCCGATTCAATGTCGTCGGATTGTGAATCTCCCAGAACACTTCGAGCAGCTTGTCATAAGATATCTTCGCCGGATCAAACGTCACCTCGACGCTCTCGGCGTGGCCGGTTCCTCCCGAGCACACATCACGGTAAGTCGGATTGTCACTCGCCCCGCCTGAATACCCGACTCGCGTCGAGACCACGCCGTCCAACTCGCGAAACGCCGCTTCAACTCCCCAGAAGCAGCCTGCTGCAAAGATTGCGGTTTCCATTTTCAATCGCTCCTTTTCCTGAACAGCAAATTGTCGTCATTCGATAGCGTTTCTGGCAAGCCGCCGACGCGAATCTTGAGAGAATCGCGCGTGATTGAAACAGGGACTTGGCGAGACGATAGGAAGATACCACCGACGTCAGTCGGTGGAGTCTCAAGATCCGACCTACCGGGCGGCTGGGTCTTAACTTCCCCTCCAAGGACTCCGCTCGGCCCAGCTCGCACGCGAAAGCGTGCTCGCTGGGTTGAGCGGAGTGGTACGACGCACGCGTGCTGGCTTGTAGGCTGAATATGAAACTACCACCGACTGACGTCGGTGGCGTTCAATCGGAGTTAATCACATCCGGCTTATCTTCCGGCAAATCTTACATCCCCGTGCTGTAATCTTTACGCTTACTCGGCCGGCCAAACACACTTTTTTGCGCGTTCGCGCTTGTTCCATGACGGCATACCTGTTGCAAAAGCCTCGGTGGGGCAGAGATACGGGTGATTATTCATAAATCACTTCCGGTCTCTTTTGCGGTTATCGTGGTGAGGACGATAACCACAATAGGCGATGCGGACTTCTCTGCATCGCCTCTTATTCTTTTACGTGGGAGAGCATTCAGATGAAAACCAGACTCGCGATATTGATGGCGTTGACCACAATCGTCGTATTAAGTTCCGTAGGATGTGCAACCAAAAAGTACGTGCGCAATCGCGTGAGCGAGCGAGTCGCGCCGCTTGAGAATCGCACCGGTGAACTTGAAGAAACATCGCGCCGCAACACACAGGACCTCGCGCGGCTCTCCACGGACGTCACCGACGTGAGAGGCCGCGCCGATCGCGCGCAGTCGCAAGCCGACGCCGCGCTGACCAGGGCCGAAGAAGCAAACACGCGCGTGAACGGGGCCGAGCAATCGGTCGCCGACCTGCGATCGAATCTTGATAACTACACGCTTCAGAACACCGCCGCGGTTCATTTCAAGTTCAACAGTTATCAGTTGACGCCCGAAGCAATCGCGTCACTCGATCAACTGGCGGCGCAGATCAAGGATCGCGACAACTTCATTCTCGAGATTCAGGGCTTCGCCGATTGGATTGGCAGCGATGCGTACAACAATCAGCTCACCCAGAAACGAGCCGAGGCGGTGCGCCGCTACCTGGCCGAACAGCACAACGTCCCGCTGTTCAGAACGCATATCCTGGGATTCGGCGAGATTCGCCCGGTTGCCGATAACAAGACCCGCGAAGGCCGCGCCGAAAATCGCAGAGTTGAAATTCGGCTGCTGGTTCGCAACATATCCGGCGGCGCCGCGTCGCCAACAAAGACGACTGGACAACGTTAGCCCTCTCTCTGTCCGTTGATGGCACTGCTAGAACCAACAGTGCGATCAAGCCCCCCGACGCAAGGCGGACCCGATGCCGGGTCCGCCTCTTTTTTATGCTCACCTTGACGAGTGAGCTGAGAACACATAATAGATCTTTCAGTGAAGATCGAACTTCGACAAGGCGACATCACCAATCAGCCGGACATCGATGCGATCGTCAATGCGGCAAATACAGAACTGTGGCTTGGCTCGGGAGTCGCGGGCGCAATCGCAAGACGCGGCGGCCCCGATGTTGAACGCGAGGCCGTCGCTCAAGGTCCCATCCGCCTCGGTGAAACCGTCGCCACGACTGCGGGAAATCTCCCAAACAAGTTCGTGATTCACGCTGCGGCGATGGGTTATCGCGACGAGGATCGCGCGGCGCCCAAACGCGAGGGCTCCCAATCCAGCGAAGCAATCATCCGCGATTCAACGATCAACAGCCTCACGATTGCCGACGCGCTCGGCTGCAAATCAATTGCCTTCCCGGCGCTTGCCACGGGAGTCGGCGGTTTCCCTGTTGATGAATGCGCTCGAGTAATGATTGCGGCTGCTAACGAATACGCTCGCCGGAATTCGAAATCCAAAATCGAACGAGTGGTCTTTGTGCTATTCAGTGGCGCGGACTGTGAGATCTTTCAACAGGCGTTGATTGCAATCAGTTGTATGGAATCGGAGTGAAAAACCCCGCGAGACAATATTGCTACGATCATCCTCGTCCGGCGCTCACGGTCGATATCGTGCTGTTTCATCGATCCGGAGTTGACACAGAAGTCCTGCTCATCAAACGCGAGCGAGAGCCTTTCAAAGGACGGTGGGCTTTCCCGGGCGGCTTCGTGGATGAGGATGAATCGCTCGAAGCAGCCGCCGCGCGCGAGCTTCGCGAAGAGACGGGGCTGCAAGGAATCAAGCTCGAACAACTCGCCGCGTTCGGAGATCCGGGACGCGATCCGCGCGGCCACACGGTGAGCGTGGTCTTCTACGGCACGGTCAGCGATCGCCGCGCGGTGATTGCCGCCGATGACGCCGCCGAAGCCAAGTGGCACCCAGCCGCTCATCCACCGAAACTGGCATTTGATCATCAAAACATTCTCCGAAGAGCTATGGAGCGATTGGAACAGCAATCGTAGACAGTCAATCCAGAATGATGTCAGGAACACGCGATGAATAACGCGCCCGTGCACTCTTCAGGATTAAGCGTCGCGTTGATCGAGCCGGAAATCCCGCCGAACACCGGCAACATCGCGCGACTCTGCGGCGCCACATTCACGCCTCTGCATCTGGTTGGCAAGCTCGGCTTTCGCACAGATGACAAAGCGGTCCGGCGCGCGGGGCTCGATTATTGGAACGAGGTCGAGATTCATAACCATCTGAACATCGAAGCCCTTTATGCGGCTCTTCCACAAAGCCGCTTCCTCTACTTCACGACGAAGGCCGAACGCAAGTACACCTCATTCGAGTATGCGGCCGGCGATTGCCTTGTATTTGGAAGCGAGACTCGCGGCCTCCCCGAAGACTTGCTCCTAGCCAACTGGGATCGCGCGTTGACGATCCCGATGCCGAACCCGCGAGTGCGTTCTCTCAATCTTGCTACATCGGTGGGAATAGTGTTGTACGAGGCATTAAGGCAGGTAGCATAGACACTGGTCTGTGAAATTCAAACCAGTGTCTATGTCTGTTGATACTAGAATCGCGCTATGGTGAAACTCGATGATCTCTCTCCTGTGGCCGGATTGTATACCGTTATGTGAACCGGCGTACCGGAAGGAAACGTACGTCTCATCGGTTTCTTTCCTAGAAAGACGTTGAGCTGGGTCAGCGTGCCGTTCGCTAGCGCGTATGCGCTATCGTAATCAGGTGTTGGGAGCCCGGCGCCCTCAACCTCAACCACCGCTGAGCCGTTCGCGAAACCGAAGCCGTCAATTGTGAGCACTTTCTTGGAGAAGGCGACCTTGAGAAGCTGCGGGCTTCGCGGCGGCGCGATCCTGCCCGTGAGCGCGTCATAAGCACTGGCGCGCCCTGATCGAGCCGCCAGCGATACCAGATCGTTGATCGGTTCGGATGTATCGACGATTCGCTGCTTCACCTCAGCCGGAGTAAGGTCCGGATACCGCGACCACAGGAGCACCGCGATGCCTGACACGTACGGTGTCGACATTGACGTACCGCTGAGTCCCGCGTAGAAACCGCCGGGATAGGTGCTTAGGATGCTGACGCCCGGCGCCGCAAGGCTGACCGAATCGTGTCCCACATTTGAGAAAGAAGCTACGCGGCCGCCGGCGTCAACCGCCGCGACCGAGACTGTGCCCGAATAGTCTTTCGCGTATGCGCCGGGAAAGTCTGGATCTTCGTCGATGTTCACTCCGGCGTTGCCGGCTGCGCAAACGAATAGAATTCCCGCCGCGTTGGCTGCCGAGATTGCTTCGCGCAGAGACTGTGAATCGCTGCCGCCGCCCCAGCTTGCGTTGATCACACGGACGTTCACGCCGTGATTGCGCATATCAATCGCGTAATTGATTCCGCGAACGGCATTCGATGTTGAGCCCTTGCCCTGTGTGCCGCCCAGAAACTTAAGCGACATCAATTTGACGTTCCACGCAACTCCGGCAACCCCCTTTCCGTTGTTGCCGACGGCTCCAATGGAACCGGCCACGTGCGTGCCGTGGAAATCCTCCGAGGCGGATTTGAAGGTCTGATTAGTGCCGTCGAAAAAATTCCATCCATTCACGTCATCGACCAAACCGTTGCCGTCGTCGTCGATGCCATTGCCGGGAATCTCTCGGGGGTTCACCCAGGCGTTCGCGGCAAGGTCTTCGTGCTGAAGCTCGACTCCCGTGTCGAGGATGACCGCAACGACGTTATCGCTGCCGGTCGTGATATCCCACGCGCGAGTGGCGTCGATGTTCGGGCTCTCAGATCCCGGACTGCAAAACGAGCAGCTCGCCGTTGAGAGTCCCCACATCTCGCCCGACAAAAATCGCGGATCATTGGGGACGGTATCCATCGCATAAACGAAGTAGTCCGGTTCGGCGTACTCGACGCGCGGGTCTGCCTGCGCGCGGCGCACCGCCTCCTCAACAGAAACATTGCCGGTCAAATGCAGCAGTGCAATCCTGCCGTTTGAACGCGGAGATATTGCTTCCGCTCTCACACCGCGCGTGCTCAAAATCTCCTCGGCGATAGTGTCATCGGAAGCAGACTCAACTTCAGGCTTCAGCTTGACCACAATTCGATCGGCGGCGTAACGCTGGCGTGTTTCGCGACTCTGTTGAGAGTAGACAGGCGAGCGGGGAATAACGAACAGAGAGAATAGGATTAGACAAGCAGAAAGCGCCACAAACTTCTTCATTCAACTACCTCAATATGCTGCGGAGTAGGCACGGGGGGCTTCGCGAAAAGAGGTCGCGTCAGCCTATTTGTTTTTCTTCGTCCGATTCGAGCCGATGTCTGGGAAACACCGCAATTATAAGGGGCAAGCCGAACCGCTGCAATAGTCCGCAACAGAAATGCAAGTATTTGAAAAGGATCCGTCGCGATGTCTCAGGCGCCATGCTTAGCCGGCTGCGGCCGCAATCTCAGGATTCAGGCCTTCCCACTTCGCCATGTACTCGCGGCGCTCACCCTTTAAACGCGCAACCATCTGGTTGTACTCCGCCAGCCGAGACTGCCGATCATATAGCTTTCGCGGTTGAAGGATCTCGAGGTCATCGCCTTCCATGCCCGGTACGCTCGCCGCAACCTGATAACCAAAGTCCGAATCGTCCTCCCACTCAATCGTTCCCTCGGCGATGCCTTTGACAATCGCAGACGAGTGTTGAATGCGAACCTTCTTTGATCGTTCGTCTTCATCGCGGCCGCCAACGCGCCCGGTATTCATGAGGTACACATCCATCGGAGATGATTCGAGCAATTCACAGAATCGATTACCTTGCTGCGCGTGCTTGAGCGGGAAGAATGGATTGGTGCCGGGCACTCGAAGGAACTTGCCGGCCTCGGCTGCGCCTCCGGCCGAGGTGCCGCGAGTTTCGCCCAGCATGAAGTAAGCCGCCGCCTGATGGCGATTGAGCTTCGCGACTCCGGGAATGATATTGTCGTTGCGATTGAGGATCAGAAGAAAATCGGCGGACTTGATTTCGCGAGCATCCATCGCGCCGGCGATGTCCTCCATTCGAACCACCGCGCGGCCGTTCTGAGTGTAGCTGGTATCGTAAAAATCAAGCTCGGCGGCATCATTCTGCGAGACGTTTTCCAGGTACGCGTGAGTGCTTGTCACCGCGTGATAAATCGTCGGCTCGTCTTTCTCGTTCAGCGCGAAAGTCTTTGCAAAGCAGCCGTTCTCAGTAGCGTATATCTTGCCTGCGGGCATCAACGCAACGAAGTCATCCTGCACCGGCGAGGAGTTGTTTTGCTTGGTAAACGTCGTGGTCGTTTTGCCGGTGCCTGACAATCCGATGATCAGTCCGACGCGATTGCGATCGCCCACCGGAATCACCTTGCAACCCGCGTGAAGCGCGAGCCCGCCGCGCTGATAAACCATTTGGTTCCACATTCGCAGGCCGCCCTTCTTCGATTCGCCAAAGTAGTCGCTGTTGAACACACGCGTGACGCCGTTATCCAGATCAACCGTGATCAGCCGGTCCGCCGGATAGCCCTTCATCTCAAGATTCGGAGTGTAGATCACCGTAAGCCGCGGATCGAAAGTCGCCAGCTCGTCTTCGGTCGCCGGATAATACAAGTGCCTTTGCATGCCCGCGACGTTCGCGTTTGAGCTTTCGATGATCAACCGCGCCGGAACGCGAAATTCCGGATCATTACCAATGTACCCATCCACCACAACCATCTCGCAGCCGCGGATGTATTCATTCTGAAGCTTCGCAACGCGGTCGTATTCTTCGCGGGTTATCGTTTGCGAATCGTGCTGCTCAGGCGTGTCGGTTACGACATAAGTCGATAGCTTTGACCGGCTATCGACCCGGGTCTGTGTGTTGGTGTTGCTGTAACGCGTCAAGCGCGTGTTCGGCATTTTCTCAGTGAGCCGCCGCAATTCATCCGCGGATGGATTCCAGATAACGTCCTTCGGACTCACCGGCAGCGCGGCTCGGGCAGATGCTTTACTCATTGGTCCTCCGTGTCATGATTGCCAGATTACATCCAACAGCAAACAGTAATCATAGCCAATGGAACTGATCGAGGCAAAGCGGTCCCGTTCGCGTTTTTTGAGGGGCAAATCAGCCAAGTAGATCATCAGTTCTGACCGTGATCTCCGGGAGTGAGTGTAACGTCAGCGTCTCGCCACGCCTCGCTTCTCGAACGTTTTGATAACGACCGTTAACAGGGCTCGCGAAGACGCCTACGAAATCGCCCGGTAGGTCCGCGAGCCACACTTCGGGTATTCCCGCTTGAGCATAAAGCGGTATCTTGACCGCGCGATCGTACGAGGCCGATGTATCCGCGACTTCAACGATCAACAGCACATCTTCAGGCCCAGGATGCCGTGACGCATAGAAGTCATCGCGCGGCTTGAGCAGTGCGATGTCCGGTTGGGGCTCAGAAAAATCGTTGAGGTGAACTGGATTCTGGACGCTAACGATCGCCCGGCGACCCACCAATTCGGTGAAAAGGGAAGTGATTCTGTTTACGCACGACGCATGAAACTTACCAATGGGACTCATCCTGATGACCTCACCTTCGATAAGCTCGACTCGGTCGTCGGGAGACAGAATCCCAGCATCCGTCATCCGGTAATACTCATCAACATTGAACCAGCGCCGCTGAATTTGAAGTGACATATCGCCCTGCCGCTCGCCTCTGGATCAAAGCGCGGCCATCATAACACGACATTATCCGGGGAGAACTTTAATTCTACTTGAACCGATTGCGATCTTCACGGGCCGCGTCCACAAAGGCCGTGGCCGCTTTGTCCGCCGGAACCACTGAATCGAGATCCGTTGCCCTGAACTTGAAGCTGAACTTCCCATCCTTGTCCAGGTAAAGCCTGAGGTCACCCTCGCGAATATTTCCGGGCGCGGCGCTGACCACAAGCGTGCTGCCGACTTGACGGGGGTTGAAGATTCCTCCGGAGTCGCCGGCAATCACAACATCGGCTTCCAAATTCTCGCCGGCCAGCTTCAACGCGTCTTCGAGTTCACAGTGCGCGACAACCACCAGCACATCGCACTCTTTTCGGGCCTTGATTATCGCGCTCGTCGCCGCCTGGAACATATCAGTAGCTCCCGAGTCGATCACGCCGCCGCCCGGATTATTGCGCATTGCAAGACCGACGAACCCGACTCGGAGCCTTTTCTTGCCCCCAAAGATTCGCGGACCCGATACGTCTTTGATCACGTAAGGGGCGGGCGGCGCGGCGGCGGGCCCGAACACGGCGTTTGCCGAAATGATGTTCTTGATCATCGGTAGAGACCGAATCCGCTCGTCCAGACCATCTCGCGCAAGCAGTTTCTTTGCGTACGCAAAGTCCTCGCGGCCGAGATTGATCACGTCAACCGGCCATCGGCTAAAAGCGCGAGCAACGTTCTCGTTCGAACGGTCCGCCATCCCGTAGCCGGCGCTGCCTGAAAAAAAGAAACCTGCTTCAACTTGAATGACAGGCGTATCTTTAAACTTCTTTTTGAACCCCTCGACATAGCCGACTCGGCGGGCCAAACCGCCTCGCGGAAAGTTGCAATCACATAGCTCGAGACTGCCCTTCATGCCTGCGCCGAACAGTATCGCCATCGCCGCGCCGTCATCCGGACCCAGCCGCTCGTCAAAAGTCTGCGGCGCATCTTCGGAATTCTGTTGCGGGGTCTGAGTCCAAACGCACACCGAAAGAAAAACCAGAACCAACAATGAACTGAATGTTCTATTCAACAACACCAAGCTCCCTTCTGAACTTGCGTAATCTTGACAGAGTTTTGAAGTGGTTGCCAACCCGGAGACTGTGTAAAAACTCCGAGGATGCCACGGGCTTGTCCCGTTGGAGGTTCACGGTGCCTGCCACATACCGTCGACTTAGGGGGCCAAGGATGCCCACGGGCTTGCCCCGGGGAGGTTTCACGTTCGCAGCTAATCGCCGAATAGCCTTGCCGCCAAGGGGGCAGACACGTGAATCTCCACGGGGCAAGCCCGTTGCCTCTAGCGAGCCAGTCGCTTGCAAGTCGTTGTGGCAGCGATTGTGAACCTCCAACGGGACAAGCCGTGGCATCCTCGGAGTTTTCACAGTCGCTGTTAGAGTCGATGCGCGAAAACCTGACGCGCACCCCTTGCTTGCTGATCGCTTGCAACTAAATTACTATGAGCCAACCAAACAAGCGATGGCTCGCCGTTAGGGGGATATGCGTTATGAACGTGCTTCTGCTTTCCATGCCCGACTCGTTCGAGCACATGCCGACCATTGCCATTCGAATGCCAAACGGCGCGTTGACGTCGCTTGCGGGCAACGTGGACTCCCATCACTGCGTCGCCGTTGCCGATCTCGTGCTGGTCCAGGATCGCGTGCCCGAGACGATCGAACAACTCGTCGCCCGGCACAACCCCGATGTCGTCGGTTTGTCCGTGATGACTTTTCAGCGCAAGACCGCAAAGAAGATCATCGATCTGGTGCGTCAACTGAAACCCACTGTGCGCGTTGCAGTTGGAGGCTACGATCCGAGCCTCGCGTCGGAAGCTTACACCGGCAACGAATCCGGTGTCGTGGACTTCATTGTGCGCGGCGAGGGTGAGCTCACTTTTCGAGAGTTGCTGCGCGCTATCGAAGAAGAACGCGGGTTCGATCACATCAACGGGCTGTCGTATCGAAGCGGCGACCGCTTCTATCACACGCCCGATCGCCCTGTGAACGGACTCGAGAACGGCGAAATCAAACTCCCCAATCGCGGCGCTCGAGTGCTGAACAGCTACACGTTCCTTGGCCGGCCGGTTGACGTAATCGAAACATCGCGCGGATGCACGTTCGATTGCAGCTTCTGTTCGATCATCGAGATGCGCGGGCGAAACTTCCTCACGTACTCATTCGACCGGGTGATCGCCGACATTCGCGACGCTTATGATCGCGGGGCGCGCGCGATCTTCATCGTGGACGACAACGTCGTGCTGAACGTAAAACGCTTCGAAGCACTCTGCCAGGCGATCATAGACGCGGGACTCAACGACATCGACTACACCGTGCAGGCGATGACTTCGGCGATAGCGAATCACGGAGAGACGCTCGCGCCGCTGATGCGCGAGGCGGGGTTTCGATACGTGTTTCTCGGAATCGAGAACGTTCTCGAAGACGATTTGGCGTTCCTCAAAGCCAGCTCGAAAAACACCAAACGCGAGAACGGGCAGAAGGCCGGCAACGCTACGTTGAAAGCGATCGACTACATTCACCGAAACAAAATGTACGTCGTAGGCGGATTGATCGTCGGAAACCCCGAAGACACCAGCGAATCAATTCAGACCAACCTCGAGTTCGCCAGGAAGTACATCGATTGGCCTTACATCCAGCACCCGACCCCTTATCCGCGCACGCCGATGACCAAGGAGTTTCGCGATCGCGGGCTTATCATCAACGAACGCCTCGAAGAGTACGACGGCACGACTGCGGTGGTGAAGACGGAACACGTGTCGGCAGAGGAAGCCGAGTATATGAGGTGGAAAGCCGAACGCTGGATGAAAGTGCGTCACATCCCGGCGGTGCTGCGTCACAATCCGATGTTCGTTTTGAAGAACGCTCCGAAGATGTTCGGCCACACGTTCCGGGGAAGCTCGGTCAAGACCTTCCTGGGGCTTGAAGATGAGCGCGCAGCATTTGCCCGCTACCGAGAGATTCGCCGCGCTGAACGCGCGTACATCTAACCCAACGTTCAGCAGGTGACCTTGAGGCTGGTATCTATCGGCCGCGAAAACCTGAGCTCGCCCCACAAACCTCACGAAGTTGCCACCGGACACAAGGTAATATATATTTCGTAACTCGCGACCGGCGACGCCTTCAATTAGCATCTACGGCAATCATTTGTTCCGCACAAGGAGGTCGATCAATGGCAACAGCCAAAGCTAAAACACAGCAACGAGGAAATACCGCGAAAGCCGAACCCGGCGCGCGGTCGGCCCGGCTCAAGCAAATCAGCAAGAGCAGCTCGCAAATCGTCAAAGACGCGGCAGTGCTGCTCGACGAAGAACTTGCTTCCGGCATCGTAGCCGCCAAGCAGGTACAGCAGCGGTTTCAGAAGGAGCGGCGCATCAACCCCGGGGACTTCAAGGACGCCCTGACCCGATTCCAGGGAGATGCACACGACGTCGTCAACCTGCTCAACGATCAGTTCGCGGAAATGCGATCGGATGAGAACGCCGAGCTTGTGAAACGTTTCACCGGCAATGCCCACAGTCTGCTCGATTTGGTCGTTGAACTGGTCAATACGAGCGCCGAGATTGCCGATCAACTCGCCAAATCGAATCTTCAGAAAAAGCCTGGTACGGGAAATGGCTAAGGCGGCGGCTAAGGCGTCCGCTCGTCGAAGTCATCAAGCGCACGGCGCCGCCGGCTTCTTCGAACAAACCCTGGCTCGTTATCGGAATCTCACGACGCAAGCCCTGCTTGATTTTGTTCCGGACGAAGGCCCGCCTTATCTCTACGATCTCATTCCAGCTTACCCTCGGCGTTTGGGAAAAGGCTTGCGAGCCGCTCTTTGTTTTGCGACCTGCGACGCACTCGGAGGCACCGAGCGGCAGGCGCTGAACTCCGCGGTCGCGATCGAACTGCTTCACAACGCGTTTCTGATTCACGATGACGTGCAGGATGAGAGCTTACGCAGGCGCGGCGGACCTACGCTGCACAGTGAACACGGGATTGGTATCGCGGTGAATGTGGGTAACGGAACGAATCTGCTCGCGCTCGAAAGACTCCTTGCGAACCGCGACATTCTCGGTCCCGAGCTTAGTTGGGAAGTCATGCTTGAAACCGAACGTATGATGCGTCATTCGCTCGAGGGGCAGGCGATCGAGCTCGGCTGGATTCGCGACAACGCCGATGATCTGCATGCGAAAGATTATCTCCAGATGTGTCTCAAGAAGACTTCGTGGTATTCGTTCATCTATCCCTTGCGCGTGGGCGCGCTGATCGCGAGGAGCGCTCGACTCGAAGCAGATCAGTTTTGCCGGTTAGGCTGGTATTTCGGCGCGGCTTTTCAGATACAAGACGACATCCTGAACTTGACGGGACAATACGCGAAATACGGCAAGGAAATCCGCGGCGACCTGTGGGAGGGAAAGCGAACGATGATGCTTGTTCATCTCCTGAACGAGTGCTCACCGAAAGAACGCCGCGAGATAAAACGTTTTCTCGCCAAGCCGCGCAGCGATCGGAACAAGACAGAGATCTCATGGCTGTACGGACTGATAAAGCGTTACGGAAGCATCGAGTACGCGCGCCGCTCGGCGCGTCAACTGGCGGGAGCAGCGCTTATGGAAGCCCTGACTGCGTTTCGCGAGGTGCCTGACTCGGACTCGAAGCGCTTTATCCTCGAGATGATTTTGTATGTGGTCCGAAGGGATAGATAAGATGGAGTATGACGAAGAGGGAAAGAAAGTTATATGGCAAAAAGTAAGAAAGAGCGCGGTCCAATCCCGGAACAGTTCAAGAGCATAGAAGAAGCGGCCGAGTTCTGGGATAGCAATGACTTGGCGGACTATTGGGATTCGACAAGCAAAGCGGATCTTGAAGTAGACATCCAGCGTCGACTGTTCCTCACCGCGTTGGAACCAGAGCTTGCGAAGAAACTCACTGATTGCGCACGCAAGCAAGGCGTGTCTACTGAAACTCTCATTAACGTTTGGCTGAGCGAGAAGCTAACGGAATCCGCGCAAGCGAAGCAGTGAAGGTTCACACAACAAGAAGCGAAGGAGGGTCAATCGTGACCTCTTTGCGATTCATTTAACCCCACAACACCCGAATCGCAACAACCCCGAGCCTGATCCCTTCTGCGCTTCTTGATTAGTTCAGTCTTTTGAGAAGGAAGAGCTGATTTGTCGATCGAAGTACAAATTGTCGAATGGGCAGCCACACGAGCGTCGTGGCAACGGGTCGTGCTTGGCCGAATCGCCCATGGGGAACAGATATCTAACGATGACATAGCTAGTCTTGCGGATGGAATTCTGAACGACGCATTTACTGATGATGAAGTCTTTGCTCTTACAGACATGCCGGAGGCTGCTTCGACCGGCCGAAGCGTTCGCTTGTTGGAGATAGGCAGTGTTCAGTTTGTAAATGCGTTGCAACAAGAGGAGCCGCTCAAGTTTGGGCCCAACGGTATTACGATCGTGTATGGAGATAACGCCAGCGGAAAGTCTGGATATGCGCGACTGATTAAACGAATGGTCCGAGCGCGTCATGTTGAACCGATATTGACCGATGTATTTTCTGACACCGGACGCTCTACCCCTCAAGCCACTGTGGTTATGCAAGCAGCCGATGAGTTGGTAGGTTTTGTCTGGCCCACCGAGAGCCCCGACGAGGTCGTACAGGTTGGCTTCCTCGATAAAGCTTGTGGTGACGCATATGTCACGACGGAGTCGGATATCAGCTATAGGCCTGCCGCTCTTTTTGTGCTTGATGGTCTTATCGAGACTTGCGATCGCTTGCGAACGGAGATAGAACGACGCCTTACTCAGAACATTTCAACAAGACGTGCACTACCAACACTGGCACCGGGTACATCCGCCGCCCGTTTTCTCAGTTCGTTCAGCGCACGTACGCCCGACGATGCGATTGAAAGCACTTTGACCATTCCGTCAGACATGAATATTCAAATCGCCCAACTCGCGGCTGAAGAAGCCCGGTTGAGAGCCAGCGACCCTGCACAAGAGAAGAAACGATTAGCGGAGACCTCGGCCAAGTTTGTGTTACTGGGGGCACATAACCGCGAATGCGAGATGCAGCTAGGCGATCTTGTTGTTCAACGTGCCCGCAAATCGAAAGAGCAGGTGGCGATCAACGAACGTGCGGCCGCATTGGCTTCGGAAGAGTCGTTTGAGGAGGAACCGCTCCCAGGGGTTGGCGGCGCCGCGTGGCGCACCATGTGGGAAGCGGCGCGAGCGTTTGCAGCCGAGTCATGTCCCAATCACTTGTTTCCTCTTGTGGAACCAGATTTCAAGTGCGTACTTTGCCAGCAGGCTCTAGGCGAAGAGGCATCGATCAGGATGAGGCGATTTGAGGAGTTCGTTCGTAATGTAACCCAACGAGAATTAGCTGCCGCGACACGGGAATGGGATCAAATTCAACAGCAAATTCAAGAATTCGATCCTCAGCCCATTGAGGTAATCAGAACACTAGAGTCGATCGCCGATGACTACACCGAATTTGCCCCGCACTATCGTAGTGCTATTGAACAGTATTCGATGCGTAAACAGGAGATTCGTGTTGCGGCTGAGCTCGAAGATTGGCGGGACCTCACCATCCCTGTACCAGTTAGTTTGATGGAACACGCGGAGGAGTTGGCAATGCAGCTTCAGATGAGCGCCGATGCCGTAGATGACTCTACCTTCGCCGATCAACTGATTCGTGTGACGCGCGATCGCACGGAACTTGAAGCCACAAAGTTACTCAATCTTGCCGCCGAATCCGTAAGAAGTGAAGCATTGCGGTTGAGGGCCAAGGCGAAACTAGACCAAGTGAAGGAAGCTACAGACACGAGGGGCATCTCCCGGAAATCCGCGGATCTGACTCGCGACTACGTCACGTCCGTCATACGCGACCGATTTACACGGGAGTCAGACCGACTCAGACTCGAACGTGTCACGCTCGAAGATATCGGCGGAAGAAAAGGAACGTTGCATCATCAACCTGCCTTTGTCGGAGCGGTCCAAGAAGTTGGGATGACTCGCGTCCTAAGCGAAGGCGAGCAGACGGCATTGGGTCTAGCAGGGTTCTTCACTGAGGCTTACTTTGACACGTCGAAATCCGCGATAGTGTTAGACGATCCGGTCAGCTCGCTGGATCACGTTCGACGCGGCTACGTAGCCCGTCGCTTAGTTGAGTTCGCGAAAGAGCGACAGGTTATTGTCTTCACGCATGACATAGCCTTCGTTGCTGATCTTCGCGCATCAGCTGATAAAGTAGTTCCAGTCCATGAACGATCTATTGAGCGTCGTATCTCCGGACAGCCCGGTGTTTGTCTCCCCAATCATCCCTGGAAGGCCAGAGATGTTGGTCAGCGCTTGCACCTACTTGGTGAAGAATTAGCACGGATAAGACGGGAGCGTAGCGGCTGGGATCAAGATGCGTATGAACGTGAAACGGCAGAGTGGGCCGGCAAAATGTCGGAGACGTGGGAGCGTATGATAAGTCTTGAGGTAGTGGGACACGTAGTAGATCGAGGCACTCAAGAAGTCCGGCCAAGAATGTTTCGCGTGCTTGCGAAAATTACAGAAGATGATGACCGCGAGTTTCAGGCAAGCTATGCGCATTGTTCGCGCTGGGCTCGAAGACACGACAAGAGTATTGAATTGAATTATGTTCCTCCAACGATCGAAGAAATGGAGTCAGAGTTGCAGAACGTTCGAGGTTGGTGGAACAGAGTGAAGAGTTATCGTTGACATTCGAGGTCGCATTGCCGTGAGGTTAGGTTCATATGGTGTTCACGAAGCGCCTTCGCGAGGGTGTTCGGTACGGAAGAATCCAATGCAGCATTCGCATCTGGAAATACCCTCACGTGAAGGTCGGTGGCCGCTACCCTATGGACGAGGGTCACATTGTCGTGGATTCGATCGACCCGATTACGATCAAGGACGTGACGGAAGATCTCGCTCGTGAATCGGGATTCGAAAGCGTCGATGATTTGCTCGGAGTCGCGAAGCACGGCAGCGGCGACAACGTGTACTTGATTCGATTCCATTACATGCCGCCTGGCGCCGTGGAATACACAAAGGTGGAGTAGCGTGTCGCCGACGAAGAAGTCCTCCGCGTTCCTCAGCGTCCTCCGCGGTTTCTTCTTAATCAGCGTCGAGGGATCAACCGCAGAGGACGCGGAGGACGCCGAAGAAAATGCGATCGCTAAGCGACCAACACTCGATGAACCCGGTTCAAACGATTGACCCTGTCCCATCTTGTATTATAATGTCTCCGCTCGAAGGACACCGCGTTACAAGGGGTGATCATCATGCGGACTTTCCTTTTGCTCGTTTCCGTACTCGCGCTTAGCATCTCGGCTCAGGCTCAACAACGAGGCGTTACCGTTTCATCAATCGCTCCGACGTTTGGGCCTCCTGGCACAATCGTGACGATTCGAGGCGCGGGGCTCGCCGGCTCCGAAGCCGGCTTTCGCTGGGTGAGAGATCTCGCCACCGAGCCCGCTCCCGGCGTCGTCGAATTCAACGGAGTCCCAGGCGACGTCTTGTTCTGGGATGACGAATTGATCTCCGTCAAAGTGCCAAAGGCCGCCTCGACCGGACCCGTTCGAGTCGTTGTTTCCAATCCACGAGCGAGCGCCGTCGTTGACGTATTCGATGTGTACTACGCATCGGCGTCTGACGCGCAAACTAGATCGCGCGAGATGACAACAGGAACCGAGCGAGGAGCGAATGACGCTCAACGAAACTCGGAGCGTGAGCCGAGGCTGCGTTTTGATAATGATGCTCCGCTGTTTTCTCCCTATTATGCGAACCCGTGGTTTTCGGGCTTATCACCCGGCGAGCGGACTTTCCTGGGCGAGCAGGGATTTGCTAACACGTTTCTGTTTGGCAACGCGTTCTCGCTTGGACGAAAGTCTTCAGGCCTCTTTGGCCGCGGCGCGTTTGGCCGGGACGGATTTCGCGATGATAGATTTCGCGGGTTCGGATTCGGGAGTCCGTTCTTCGGGAGCTTTCAGTTTCGCGGATCACATCACTCAGGCTTTCGGCCTTTTTGGTTTCGACTCAGGTAACACTCCGGCGTTGAGCGGCAACGGCCGGTAAAATTTGTGGAGGCAAGTATGAAACGCATCGCATCAATGTTCGCAATACTCACACTCATTCTCGCCTGCTCGGCCGTGGCGCTGGCGCAGGAAGGATCGGGCAAACCGGTCATCGGTATCAAAGCGTTTGAGAACCCACCCAACTATTACAACTCGACCATAGGCAACGGGCTCTCGGACCTGTTCACAACCGAGTTGATGAAGACCAATAAGTACCGAATCGTCGAGCGCGAGGCGCTTGGAGATCTGGTCGGCGAAGTCGATCTCGGCAAATCGGGTTACGGCGACAAGGCCACCGCGGTGCCCAAGGGTAATTTCAAGGGGCTCGAGTATCTGTTCATCTGCAAGGTCACCAACTTCGGCGAGAAGGAGCGCAAGGTCGGCGGCGGCGGCATCGGTGGACGAGTGTTCGGCGGGATAGGTGCGCGCAAGAGCGAAGCATACGTGAGAATGGATTTTCGAATCGTCGACGCGACCACGCGTGAGGTTGTGTATGCGGGAATGGGAGAAGGTCAGGATTCGACTTCGGGTGTTTCGCTCGACGGCGGAAGGCTCGGAAATGGCGCGGGAGCGATCAACTTTTCAGATCGGTCGTTTCTCGACAGCATGGTCGGGCGAGCTACGTTGAAGTCGATCGCGGACATCATCAATAAGATGGATCACAATTTCCTTGCGAATCGCACATCGGGTTCCGCTGACATAAAAGGCAAAGAATCGGCGGCTCGCGGTGCTGCGGAAGCAGCGGCGCAGATGGCGCCCGGCAAAATCATCGCGGTCGTCAGCAATCAACTGGTGATCGTGAGTATCGGCGGCGCACAGGGCTTGAAAATCGGTGACAAGCTGCGAGTGTTGAAAGAAGTCGGCGTCACCGACTCGAAGGGCAAGGTCGTCTACAGCGAAGAGAAAGAGATTGGAATGCTGACCGTCACCGACGTTCAGGCCGATCGTTCAAAGACCGCCGTCGCGAGCGGCGCCGGATTCACCGAAGGAATGATCGTTCGCAGGCAATAAAGCAGAGTGGGTCAGTTCGAGTTCAGAGTACAAGCTTTAGCTTGCTCTTCGGTCGCCGGAATATCAGAGGCAAGCTCAAGCTTGTACTCTGAACGCGCCGGTTTGTGTACAGACGGGCGTGTGCTATGATGCCCGTCGTTAGTTAGTCGGCAGACCTCAGGACAATCAGCCCCGTTCCTCACCTCGATCTTCGAATCAAGACAATTTGAAAGTGAATTGAGTTCGTTCGTCCCACCACGAGCGTCCAACGGAAATGTTTTTCTCAAAATTCTACTTGAGACAGCGGAGGGTCAAACAAATGAAGGCATTCAAGGCTGAAGGCGAAGACTCCGGCCAGGGCAGGATCAGCCGAGGAGTTGAAATCTCGGGCGATGTGATTTTCGCGGACGCGCTCCAGGTGGACGGCAAGGTAATTGGTAAGGTCGTCTCCGACAGCGGCACTCTTGCGATCGAGCAAACAGGAGACGTGCAAGCGGACGTCGACGTCGGTGTGTGTGTGATTCGCGGCGCGGTTCGCGGTAACGTGAGCGCGAAGTCGCGAGTCGAGATATATCGCACCGCACGCGTTGAAGGCGACATAAACACACCGGTGCTGCTGGTGGAAGAAGGCGCGCAATTGAGCGGGGCAATTAGAATGGGCCAAACGGGAAAGACGGGCAAGACGGGCAATGAGTCCGCGCGGCCGGGCGAATCGTTGCGGGCGGAGGCCGCCGAGCAGTTGCGCAAGACGCAGGGTGCTTCCTGATGCAACGTATCGAACCATTCGACGCTCCGGAGCTGCGCCGGTTCGATTCGATCGCCGGGTTAATGCGATCCTGGGCGGACCGGATTGCCGGCTCGATGGGTCTGTCAAAGCGAAGCACAAACAGTGCGCACTCGAAGTCGGAGACCGCGGATGTATTGAAGGTTGCGGGCTATACGCTCGTGCTGATGGACTCAGATGGGCAGGTTGTGTGGACTCGCGAATGGGACGCCGGCGGCGTGTTTGAGTTTCGCCCCCGGCAGAGGTTGATGGTCTTTTGCTCGTTCACCAACCACTCCGCCAGCGAAGCTGAAGTGTCGGAGTACGAGATCGAGTTGATCAGCGAAGACGGTCTAATCATCAAGCGCTTCAATGATTCCTTCGGTGACTCGGTCATCGTTTCTCCCGGCGAGAGCAAACAGTTCCCGGCTGAATGGCGCATGTAAATCGCGCTGCGGTTCTCATTACCGAGCCGCGCGGGCTGCGGCGGTAGCTCCCGCGAAGCCGTCAAATCGATACGGGAATGACTCGGGCACTATGTTCTGCATATGCTGCTTCATAAACACGAGACCGCTTGCGTCCTTGGCGAGATCAACAAGCAAAACGTCTCCTTCGTTGATCTGCCGGGTCGCGACAAGATTTGACAGAGGCAGAACTACATTGCGTTCAATCGTGCGCTTTAGCTCGCGAGCGCCGTACTTCGCGCTGGTACCGGTTTCAAGCAGCAGCCGCCGCGCCGCGTCGGTATAGCGCATAAGGAAGCGTCCCTGGTGGAGCTTCAGGATCCTGCGCTGCACGGCTTGCAACTCGAGATCGAGTATCTTGCGCATAGATTCATCCGTCAGCCGCTGGAACACAACCACCTTGTCGAGGCGATTCATAAATTCCGGCGAAAACTTTCTTCGCGCGGCCTCGAGTCCAACTTTGTAAAGATGTTTGTCGAGCACTTCGCCGAGCTGACTTGAGCGGCTCGAGAATCCGAGCGGTTCTTCGGTCAGGCGTTCCATCTCGCGAGCGCCGAGGTTTGATGTCAGGACCACTATCGTGTTCGAGAAATCAACGCGGCGATTGTCACCCAGAGTCAGCGTCGCTTTGTCGAGCACGCCGAGTAGCAGTTGCCACAACGCATCGGACGCCTTTTCGATCTCGTCAAACAAAACCAGCGTCATCCGCGCGCGATCTGTCTGATAGCTATCAATGCTCTCCTGTGAAAGCAGCGGTGGTGTTTCTCGATGGCCCAAATAACCGGGAGGCGCCCCGACGAGTTTCGAAATCTCGTGCGGGTGTTGAAACTCCGCGCAGTCGATTCGCACGAAAGCGTTTGGATTTCCGAAGAGAACTTCCGCGGCGGCTTCGACCGAGCGAGTCTTGCCAGTTCCCGTCGGACCCAGAAATAAGAGTGTGCCGATTGGGCGGCCCGGCGTGTTCAGGCCCGCTCGATACACCTGGTGTATCTGAGCGAGCGCCTTCAACGCGCTCTCCTGCCCGACGACTCGAGACGACAGTTCCTGTTCGAACTCGAGGACGTCTTCTGATTTGATCGTGTGATCCAGCAGTTTGAATTCCGGTCCCGCTTCGGCGCGAGCCGGCGCGGCCAGGTGATTGAATACGCTTGCTGCAAATTGACTGAGCTGAGGCATCATTGAATCCTCCCTCGTCCTGCTTTTCAACTACAATTTTCATCACTAGCTTTTCCACCACTCCACCAAAACCGCTGAGCGGTTTCGCTTCTAGAGCGTGGCAAGCGTGATGCCACTCGACTGTTTCACAGACGCTGAAACAATCCCACGACACACCGATGCAACGCTGACTCAGAAGACCGACGACGTTCTTGATCCAACGGGGGAACGCCGGTCGATTCAACCTGTACGGGAGAGAATGGCTGCGGCCTCGACGAAATTGCCCGGTCCTCGCCGCTGATGCGCAACGTAATCGTGCAAAAGCACCACCTTCGATGATAGGCAAAACGGTACGGGCGTACGGATACTGGACAGGTTCCGCAAGAGCGCTCGATTTGGTCTCTTGCCAGAGGTTCACATGCTTAGAGTTTCAAGTCGGGATAGGGTTCCGAACGGTTGAATCGTAATCGAAACTGAAGGCGCGCGGAATGGCGAGTGGAAGTTAATAGCGCCTCGAATGCTTTCACACTCGAGGCGCTTGCAAGGTGGCTAGTTTAGTTGCGGAAGATTAAAGACCCTCGCCAATCGGTTAAGATCGGCTCGGAGCACAGACCACTGCCGCTCGGCGGCGTAGTCAAACTGCCGATTGTGCATGACCTGGTTGATGCGCCGGGACATATTCAGCGCAGTGGCGACTTCAGATCGAGTCGAGCTATTGGTGCCGCCCGATTCGAACTGCTGACGGACGACATTCAGTTGCTGTTCCAATTCACTCGCGCGATCGTTCAGCCGCTCCTCACGAAAGGTGTCATCGAATCGGCTGCGGTCGAGAGCCCGGCCAAAGACAGCAACGAACCGGTTGCTGTCATTCTCAGCCTGGCGAATCAGTCGACCGATGCTGGCGCGCGGGGACCAACCCCAACCGGACCGTTCACCCCACTGTGCGGAGGCCGGCCCCGCCAAACCAACCATCAAACAACACGCCACCAGCACTCCAAATGACTTCTGTAAGAAATTACGCATAACCGCTACCTCCTTTTTCCTTTTGGACGAGGCAGTCTCAATAGTGATCGCCCCGCCTCTTAAGGGGGCAAGCAGCGCTCCAGTCAGATATCGCGTATAAGCGTCAATACAAGGCGATTGCTCTCGCGAGTCCGACTTGAAATCGTTCGGAAGCTACACAAATTAACCTGTTCCTTTTTCTGATTTGGCTGTGTCCGGTTGTGTTACGTTCAGTTTTCATTCAGGCAAGAGGACGCGCAGGTTGCCCGAGCGTGTCTTGACATTCGTCGAAGAAATATTTGCTCCTCATTTTATTTCAGCTTCGACAGCGCGCGATTGATGGCTTCCAAATCAAACTCCTCTGGACCTTCGACGCAGGTAGGATAACGAACACCTGTCTTCTTATCGACGCCGCATTCGATCGCAACTTCGTGCTGCCAACCGTCGCCGAAATCATAAACGTACTCAAACGTGATGGGATCGGTAGGGGCTACCTGGACAAGCTTTACTCCGGCCTCGTCAATAACGTCATAGTCCTCGTCGGGCTCCGGAGCGCCAAATCTAAGCTCGCCGATTTTGAACTCGTGCAGATGAGCGTCATCCCAACCCATCACGATCTGAAGAATGTCATGAAGCTTGAGGAGCGTTGCTTCCTTGTTAACCTGAAACCGCCGCCAGATGGCCGGCTGGCTGTCGACCAACGTTACCTTCAGTTGATACAGCGGAAAGTCTCTCAAGAGTTTGATCATGGCCGAGGAAAGCCTAACTCAAGAGCCGATTTTCCTGAAAGCTGAAATATCCGTTCTTGCCTACGATCAAGTGATCGAGAACTTTGATCTCGACCGTTCGCGCGGCTTCGATCACCGAGCGAGTCAGGTGCCTGTCTTCCTGCGACGGATCGGGTTCGCCGCTCGGATGATTGTGACTCAAGATCAATCCCGCCGCTTTGTGAGTCAACGCCGCTTTCACAATCTCTCGAGGATAGACGATGGCGCGATCGACTGTGCCCTCTTGCAAGATCTCATGATCGATTACCCGGTTCTTGACGTTCAGGTAGATCACCATGAAGGCTTCGTGCGGAAGCCCCGCAAGTTTCACTCGCACGAACTCCTGCACCGCGCCCGGCGATGAAAGCACGTCCTTGCCTTCCATACGCTCCGCAAGGTAGGCGGCGAATAGTTCTTTAATCAATCTGATCAGGATCGCGGAGCTTGGGCCGAGGCCTTTGATTACCTGAAGCTCTTCCTGGGATGCATCAAGCACTCCGTTGAGACTTTCAAACCGTTTCATCAAAGCCTTGGCGCGCGGTTTCACATCCAATCTCGGGATTGCGTAGGTCAACAGCAATTCGAGCAGTTCATAATCGTGAAGACCTGCGGCGCCGGCTTTTAGAAACCTTTCGCGAAGCCGCTTGCGATGCTCCATGTAGTCTGGTTGTTCTTCCATGGTGATGCTCCGGGACAAATCAAGTTTCGAGCAGGAGCTCGATTGAATTTGAAGCGGCATCCCAGGACGCAGCGAATCTATACCAATCAGCACGCCGTGAGCAATGCGATTGGCTGGACGGTGTTCAGAAAACTTGCTGCCCGCGGCTCGACCCTCTACAATCGCCACTCCTGCAGAACAGCAGGCAAAGAAAAACGGTGACTAACAAAATGATTCCCTTTGTTGATCTCAAGGCACAATACTCGGGCATCAAGCAGGAAATCGACGAAGCAATGTCTAGAGTATTCGACAAGTGCCAGTTCGTGCTCGGCGACGAAGTCGAAGCCTTCGAGGCTGAGTTCGCCGCGTATTGCCAAGCCAAACACGCCGTCGGAGTGAACTCCGGAACCAGCGCGTTGCACCTTGCGCTACTCGCCGCGGGAATAAAGCCCGGCGACGAAGTGATCACCGCCAGCTTTACTTTTGTCGCAACCGCCGCCGCGATTCGCTACGCCGGCGCGACTCCAGTGTTTGTCGATGTCGATCCGCGATCGCTTACGATTGATGCGTCGAACATTGAGGCGGCCATCACACCGCGCACCAAAGCCATTCTGCCGGTGCACCTGTACGGTCAATGCGTCGATATGGGTCCGCTGCTCGAAATCGCACGGTCGTATGGCTTGATGGTCATCGAGGATGCGGCGCAAGCGCACGGCGCCGAATATCAGAATCGGCGCGCGGGAAGCCTCGGCGATCTTGCTTGCTTCAGTTTCTATCCGGGCAAGAACCTGGGCGCGTACGGGGAAGGCGGCGCGATTACGACAAACGATCCCGCCTACGACAAAGCTTTGCGAGTGCTGCGCGATCACGGGCAAACCGCGAAGTATCATCACGAAGTCATCGGATACAATTACCGGCTCGAAGGTATTCAGGGCGCGGTGCTGCGCGTGAAGCTGCGTCATCTGGATGAATGGAATGATGCGCGGCGGCGACTCGCGGCGATGTATCGCGAGCTTCTAGCGGACGGGGGAGTTGAGCTGGTTGAAGAGATGAGCTATGGCACACCTGTTTACCATGTGTTCCCGATTCTCACTGATCATCGTGACGCTATGGCCGAGCATTTGAAAACGAGCGCTATCGCAACGGGGATTCACTATCCGGTGCCTGTTCATCTTCAACCGGCGTTCGCGGACCTGGGATACAAGGCAGGTGATCTTCCGATTACCGAGCGGGCCGCCCGACAGACTCTGTCGCTCCCAATGTACCCGGAACTCTCAAAGGAACACGTTTCGATTGTCACCGAGTTCGTTCGCGGCTTCGGAAAACTCTGACGACGTCCGCGATTATCGGCTTATGAGGCCTTCGCGCCCATCAACTGCGGACGCACTCGGTCGCGATATCGAATCGCCTCTTCAAGCACTTTTCGATACTCGCCGACTTCAACATCGCGCTCGGAGCACATCAGCATCAAGTTTCCGTCGTCGCGGAAGTTCTCGTCCCACTCGAGGATCTGTTCGTCGCTCCACGAAGATGAATATTGCTGCATCTTCTCGTCCGGCATCCGGTCGAAGTAAGCGCGAAGGTTCACGCCGGTTTCGTCCATCCGTTCGTCCGTAGGGTCCTGCTCGAAATTCCAAATTGGTTGTTCCATATGAAGACTACTCCAGGAAAGTATTAGTCAAGCAAATGCTAACTCGCCCGCGAGAAGGCGCTACTCTTTGGTCGCGTGACCTTCTACAAGTTCGATTCGAATCTTATCGGGCCCCTCGATGAAAGCGTATTTGATTTTGCCGTTTGCTACCGATTTGATTTCGTCGGTCACCTTCACGCCGTCTTTGCGAAGCTTCTCGAGCGCCTCCGAAAGATTGTCCACGCTGAATCCGACGTGATCGACGACGCGGCCCTTTGTAGGCGACATCGCGGTCTGTCCGTTCTTCCAGTGATCGGCGTAGGCCTTTTTCGAATACTGTATAGGAAAGATGATGATGTTCACGTTATCCGACATTAGCGACATGCTCGGGCCGATCGGGAAGTCGCGATAGATGCGCGGCTCGCGCGAGGGCGGCGCGGTTCCCCTGCGAGTGGCGCCAAGATATTTCATATACCACTCGCCTGCCGACACCGGGTCTTCGCTGAACAGATGCAGGTGGCCGAAGCGATGATGGCCGGCGGTGTTCAATTCGATAAGCGCGTGATCCGGGCCTTCGACGTAAGCGTAGTAGAACGATCCGGTCGCGCCTTTGTTTCCCCCAATGTCACTGATGTCGGTGATCGGATTGAAAAACTTCGTCCCCATGTCCAGTTGTTTTTGATAAGCCGCTTTCATGTCTTCTGCGCCCCAACCGAAGTGCCAGATCGCGGACGTCAATTCCCATGGCGGCGGCGCGGCGACTTTGGCAAACAGCATCCACGACTTCTGCGCCCACACAGCGTCGAGCAAGCCGGCGAAGCGGCCCTTCTCACAATCGAACTTGCTTGTGTAGAAATTGATCGCCGCGGCGGGATCAGTTGTGTTCAGGTGCAAATGATGAAAGTGTGCGGCGACAACAGCCGCGGGCGCTTGCGGTGGCGTCGTCTGCACGAGACTGCCGGCGTTCGAGCGATTAGTGCTCACCAGGATCATCGCGCATAGCAAAGCCGCTAAGACCAAAAGAGCCGAAGTCGGCGCGTATGTATTTCTCTTATTCATGGCATTGACCGCTTTCTAGCGACTAACGTGGTTGCCTGTCAAAACAGCGGCCCGCCGACTGGATTCAATCGACGGGCCGCCGCGGTTCATCTTTGAAGAGTCCGATGCAAACGCGTTGTTAATCGTCCGAGCGAACCCAGCCATATGCAGCATTGCTGCGCTGGCCGCCGCCGTCCACGTACGCGATCTTCATTTTTTCCAACGCGTCCGCGGTCAGCGCCTTGCGTTTGGCTTTCACATCGACGTTGTAGAGCTTGGCGGCGTTGAGCCCGAAGATCTTCGCCTTGTCTTCCTTGGTGACTTTCTTGTAGCCAAACTTCTCGCACATCTCGTCACTGATCTGGAAGCGCTTGAGGGCGTCGATTCCCCACTGCGGCGAACCCCACCACAGACAATCAGTGCCCCAGACGACGTGATCGGAGCCGTAGTACTTGATGTTCTTGCCCAGACCGTGCTGGCACAGAACCGGGTCCCAGACCGCCAGGGTGTTAAAGAAGCTGCCGATTTCGCAGTACACATTGTTCATCTGCGGATTGCGCTTCTTGATATCCATCAGTATGCGATGCCACTCGAAGTCGCCGGTGGTCGGATCATAGTTGTTGTGATCCTTGTCGAGCCAATTCTCATTCTTGGCCATGCCCTGCTCCTGCTGGCCGTGTTTGATCGCCGAGTGATAGACGACGAAGTTGAAGTCGGGATTACGAAGCGCCGCCTTCTCGACGTCCTTCGGATTGGCCAGATGACCCAGCGTTCGAGACTGATAGGAATAGCCCTTGTGGGTGCTGATCAACTTGATCCCACGCTTACGCGACTCCTCAATGAACCACTGCGAGTTGTCGTCATCAAGCTGGAATCCGTTGCCCGACTGACCGGGATCGGTGTGGCAGTACCACTTCCACGAGCTGATGCCATACATTTGAATCTCGCGTTCCATCTGCTCGATGCAGGCGGCCTTGTCAACTTTGTTACCGACTTTGTCCCAGTAATGATTCGGCGCCAGATTTCCCTGGTTCACCGCGCGCTGCGATCCGGCAAGCTCGTTGATCAGCTTGCGGCCCTGGTACATCACCCAGCTCGGCAGCACCTTTCCGCCAAGACCGGGCGTGCGCGCCGCGCCTTCGAGAATCTTTCCATCCGGGCCGCGATTTATCTCTTTGGTGGGAACACCGGAAATGACTACCAACGACGTTTCGCTGTCGAAGAACATTTCCTTGATGAAGTTCTTGAAGCCATACGCATCGGCGTCGTTCTTGAGGTCGAAGCCCATGTTCTTAACAAACTCCATCGTTCGAAATCCGCCGATGGCCGCACCGTTTGTAAAATGCGACTGAACGTCGATGATGAAGTACTCGCTCTTGGGCCACTTCTCATCGTAGGCCGCCGGCTCCCACGACTCGGCATCATCCACTTCCCAGACTTTGCCATAGACTTTGTTAGAAGCGAGAAAGCAGGTCGCCATTCCCATCGAGCTAGCCATAAAAGTTCGTCGCGATAAGCCGAGCTTTTTGGCGCGCTCCGCACCCATCTCGCCGATCAGGTGTTCGACCTGCTTTTGCCTGGTTGTTTGCCGCCTGGGAATGAATTCCTCATTCGACACGACCTGCGTCGGCATCGGAGAGTCCACTCCCTTTTTCACATCTCGAAGTCCCTTTGGAATCCACATAGCGTCCCTTCCTTTCAAAGATGAACCTAACACAGACTGTCAGCCTGCACAGATCAAAAGCAAAGCACGGGAACCAACTTGTTCCGGCGCTACCGACTACCTCTTCGCGTGTGCCGCGAGGTTCTCCTTATCGAGAACGTAATCGAACCAGCCGATCATCATTTCTTCCCAGGTTTGATCACCCCAGCGCACGTCTTTCGCAGGATCAGGATTGTACTTATTTCGAGCCGAATTGTCGAAGTGCGCCACGCAATCGAGCCGCGCGCCCTTTGGGAGAAACAGAGGCTCTTTGAATTGATAAAGAAGCTGCCAGTTGAAATCGTATTTTGAAACTTGCAACACGACCTCCGAGTGCCCGTCGGGATAGACCGCCGTGTAAGTGAAATCTTTGCCGCGAACATGCATATGCGGCATCAGGTCTATGATTCGAACGTCGTCTGTCGCGGTCCAGCTCGAGCGCACTTCAAAGTTCCCGTCGCCCGCCGGAATGACGAACCTCGAGTTTATCGCGGTGCCGGTCAACGCGGTCTTCTGCACCGGCGTCTTCGAAAAGATCAGCCCAACATAAGACCGATCAGTCGTCGCTTCGCCGTTGGGCGTGTAGTGCATTTGAAACGTCAGCTTTGAGCCTTTCCGGATCAGCCTCGCAGTGCCCGGCGGGAAGACCTTCGGCTGTTCGCCGGGCGCGAAGCCGCAAAGTTTGTATCCCATGCCGCCGCGAGCTTCGCCGGCCAGTTCCGTTCGGTTTCCTGGCTCCTGAACAAAAATGATGACGTGATGAACTACCTTTCGATTGCCTGGTCTGATCTCAGCGGCCTGAACCCACTTGTCTTCGTTGAAGTTCGTTTGGACCGTGAGATATTTGTAAGGAATAACTCCTTCGGCTGGGACCGCGACGGCTTGATCAAGCGAGATCACGGCATCGGGTTTGCCGATAGACCAGCCCTGCTCAAATTTGGGCTGGGCGGGCAGGTCGTGGTCGCCACCCCTGGGCGCGCCTGCATCTACCCACGCTGCGATCGTGTCGATCTCCTTTTGTGACAACCGGCGGTCGTTCTTGAACAGATGATTCTCCGAAGAGGCCAACCAGGGCGGCATCGAGCGATCGAGGACCTTTTCCTTAATCGCTTTCGCCCATGGTCGCGCTTCGTTATAGGTCAAAAGCGACATCGGCGCGATCTCACCCGGCCGATGACAATCAACGCAGCGGTTGTAGAGGATCGGAGCAACGTCCTTCGTAAAGGTGACCGTGCTCACGGAGGAATTGCCGGCGGCAGCAACGGCCATTAGCAAGCCGCAGCCCGCGGCGACGAGTGTACATAGCCGGTAAATGGGTTTCATCAGGTCCTCCAGGTAATATTGACGCTGTCATGAAGTATCCGTCCGTTAAGACGAGCCAAAGATCACCCTGGCATCAACGAATATTAAGTCCACTGCGAGCTTGTTTAGAGTGGCCGGAGTCTATCGCATTCGTTGACGAGTTGCAATCTGACGGGTTCGCAAAACAGATAATAAACAGCGCGAAGAATGAAGTCATAAGCCTTGCACGGCACTACCCTAGCGGGGCATTATTATTGACAGGGCATGGCGGCAATGTTAAGTTTGCCTCGAATTCCACGGCACATGCCCCTCTGTTAAAGCGATTATGGTCAAACGAAGCGGGACCAGGTTGGAAGACCGCAAGTGCGAGATACTCGCGACGATCGTGAAGGATCACATCGCCACGGGACAGCCGGTTGGCTCGTTCACTCTCGCAAGGCAGTCGCGGGAGAATCTGTCGTCGGCAACGATTCGAAACATCTGCGCCGAGCTTGAGGACGACGGATTCCTGACGCACCCGCACACGTCCGCGGGAAGGTTGCCAACGGACAAAGGCTATAGGTTTTACGTTGATAATGTTTTGGGCTCGACCCGGCTCTCTCGCTCGGACGCATCGCTCATCAACGAGCAGTTGCTCGATGAACACTCGCTGGCGAATCCGGAGCTGTTGATGGAACGCACGAGCCGGCTGCTCTCACAACTATCGGATAATGTCGGCATAGTGGTGTCGCCCTCGAGTTCAAAGGATATCCTGCACCACATCGAATTCGTAAAGCTGCCCGATTCGCGAATCCTGGTTATTACAGTCACCAGCGCGGGCCGAGTGCAGGATCGCGTGATTCGCGTAGATATCGAATTCAACCAGGACGAATTGAATTCGACGTCGCGTTATCTTGTCGATAATTTCCGGGGCTGGTCGCTGGCTGAAATTCGTGACGAGTTGCTGATTCGGATGAGCGCGGAGAAAGCGCTCTATGATCAGTACCTGCGAAACGCAGTGCTGTTGTGCAGCCAAAGCTTGCAGGAGGGTGATCAGCCGGACGTATTCATCGAGGGCGCTTCGAACATCATTGCGAAGACCGACTTTCTCGATAACGAGCGCATGCGGGCGCTCTTCAAGATGTTTGAACAAAAGAGCCGCATCGTGAAGATACTGAATGAATGTATTGAAAACGCCAAACGCGAGGCCGTTGCAGTCAGCATCGGCAGCGAAAACAGCGTCGCGGATTTGAGGAATTGTACGGTGATCGCATCGCCTTGCTTTTATCCGGGAGGCGCGGCGGTCGGTAGCATCGGCGTAGTGGGACCGACGAGACTTGAATACGACAGGCTTATCGGCGTTGTGGATTATATCGCCAGGCTGTTCGAACGAGCGCTCGCCGGGAATTCGACTCGGGTACTTTGAGTCCGCCGAAGGATTCGAACCAGGGATGACAGGGCAACGAGAAGGAAATGCGAGATAAGAAGAACGCGCCGCGGGAAGTACCAATCAGCTTCGAAGACGCAAACGAAGATTTGCAGTCAGACACGCCCCCGCAAATGGATCTTGCCGCTGGCGACGACGATAGTCAGGCGAATCCGAAAGCGTCGCGACACGAGGATGACGCTTTCGATCCCCCGCTAGAGCCTGAACCTGTTTCGGATGTGCAGACTCAAGTGGACTCGCTCACGGCCGAGCGCGCTTCGCTGTACGATCAGTTACTCAGGAGACAGGCTGAGTTTGAAAACTACCGTAAGCGGGTCGAGCGCGAACGAAGCGTGCTTTATCAACGCGGACGCGATGACGTGCTGCTGCAGTTTCTGCCGGTCGTGGACAACTTCGAACGCGCGCTCGAAAGTTTGGAGTCAAGCGAAGGCGACGCCGAGGCATTGAGGCACGGCGTGGAGCTGATACACAGGCAGTTTAAGGATGCATTGTCGAAGTTCGGATTGGAGCCGGTTGAATCGGTCGGGCAGACTTTTGATCCCCATCTGCATGAGGCCGTAACGACCGAGCCGTCCGACAAGCACAAAGAGAACACGATTATCGAAGAGTTTCAGCGCGGTTACAGGATTGGCGACAAGCTGCTTCGCCCCGCCAAGGTGAAGGTCGCATCCAGCCCCGAGAAGTGATTGCGGATTGTTGATTTCGGATTGCGGATTCCAGAGTCCCCAATCCACAATCGACAATCCAAAATCCGCAATGTGAAGTTCCCCGCCAGCCCCTTCAACTGGACCAGACCCCTTTTGACCTTTCTCGGTTTTATCGGATAGGAGGCATGCATCATGGGCAAAGTAATCGGAATAGACCTCGGCACAACGAACTCCTGTGTCGCAATATTGGAAGGCGGCGTCACACAGATAGTGCCAAACAAGGAAGGCGGCCGAACAACGCCGTCCGTTGTAGCGTTCACTGAGAAAGGCGAGCGACTCATAGGCCAGATTGCAAAGCGCCAGGCGATCACCAACTCCGCGAACACAATCTACGCAGTCAAGCGGCTGATGGGCCGCAAATTTGACTCGCCGGAAGTGGAACGTGCCCGCGAGGTATGCTCGTACGACATAACTGAGTCGGCCAACGGGGATTGCCGCGTGCGCGTTCGAAGCCGTGATTATTCGCCGCCCGAGGTTTCGGCGATTCTGCTTCAGCGTTTGAAGCTTGCTGCCGAAGAATTCCTTGGCGATGAAGTTACCGAGGCTATCATCACCGTTCCGGCGTACTTCGACGATATTCAACGCCAGGCCACCAAGGATGCCGGCAAGATCGCCGGCTTGACCGTTCAGCGAATAATAAATGAGCCCACGGCGGCCGCACTTGCATACGGACTCGGAAAGCGCGAAAGCGAACGCATAGCGGTGTTCGATCTGGGCGGCGGCACATTCGATATATCAATCATGGAAATGGCCGACGGTGTATTTGAAGTTCTGTCGACTTGCGGCGACTCGTTCCTCGGCGGCGAGGATTTCGATCAGCGTATCGTCGATTGGATGATCGAAACATTCAAGGAGGAGACGGGGATAGATCTGCGGCCCGACCGGCTTGCGCTTCAACGATTGAAAGAAGCCGCTGAGCGCGCCAAGTGCGAGCTTTCAACTGCAAGCGAATCCCAACTCAACCTTCCGTTCATCGCGGCTGATCCGAGCGGCCCTAAACATTTCAACAAGTCGCTCAACCGTACAAAATTCGAGGAACTGGTCGGTGATCTGGTCGAGCGCACAACTGAACCGTGTCAAAAGGCGATTGCCGATGCGAAACTCACTCCCGATCAAATCACAAAGGTGCTGCTGGTCGGCGGCCAGACCAGGTCGCCGATCATCATACGGCGAGTGCGCGAAATCTTTAAGCGCGAGCCTTCGATCGAAATCAATCCCGACGAGGTCGTTGCAATCGGAGCCGCAATCCAGGTTGGCGTGTTGGCCGGCGACGTTAAGGACCTGATCCTCCTCGACGTGATCCCGCTCTCGCTTGGAATTGAAACTCGTGGCGGATTGTTTACCAAGATTCTGGATCGCAACTCGACGATTCCAACCAAGAAGAGCCTCGTGTTTACGACGGTCGCCGACAATCAGCAGGTCGTCGAAGTGCACGTGTTGCAGGGCGAACGCGATATAGCGTCAGGCAACCGCAGCCTGGCACGCTTTGAACTCGTGGGCATCCCTCCGGCGCCGCGCGGGTTGCCCCAAATCGAAGTGACGTTTGAAGTGGATGCCGATGGAATCGTTTCCGTTTCGGCCCGCGACAAGATGACCGGGTTTGAGCAGGCGATGCGAATAACACCCTCGTCGGGATTGTCTGCATCGGAGATCTACGATCTGATCGATGAGGCAAACCGCAATGTTGAAACCGATCGCCGAATGAAGGAAGTCATTATCGCCAGAAACAGGCTCGAGGGTTTGTTACAGAACACCATTCGATCGTTTGCGGAATTCGGATGGATGCTGTCGGCGGACGATCAGGAGTATGTGCGCAACGCAGTGGAGCACTCGCGCGATGCTTCGGTGTCCGAAGACTCTGCCGAAGTGCGCTACGCTCTGGAGAGGCTCGAGAAGGCGGCGGCCATCATCACCGATGCGATGTTCCGGCCCACCGGACTCGCTGCTGACCCCTCCCCGACCAGCGATGATGACGTCGCCAAGTTGTCAGACGTGTCGTAGAGTTTGCTATAATCCCGTTCTCGGTTTCTGGTTTCATGATTCTGGTTTCGGTTTCTTGCCGGCACTGGAAATCCGAAACCAGAAACACGTATACCAGAAACCAGGAACTATTCTTGAGCAGCAAACGCGATTACTACGAAGTGCTTGGCGTCAGCCGCGACGCATCCGATCAGGACGTCAAACAGGCATTCCGCCGCCTCGCAATCAAGTACCATCCCGATAAGAATCCCGGCGACCATCAGGCCGAGGAGCAATTCAAGGAAATCAACGACGCCTATCAGATCCTCTCGCAGGCTGAGCTGCGCGAGCGATACGATCGCTTTGGCCACGCGGGCGTCAGCGCGGGCGCAACCGCGGGCGCAGGGTTCGGCCAGGGATTTCCCGGCTTCGAAGATTTGTTTGACATGTTCGGCATGGGCGACATCTTCGGCGGGCGAACCGGCAAGCGTGGGGGGCCGCGACGTGGCTCGGATCTGCGATACGATATCGACCTTTCACTGCTCGAAGCCGCCACCGGACTTAAGACCAAGATTCGAGTGCCGCGACTGGAGTCTTGCGAGGTTTGCCGCGGCACGGGCGCCGCCGAAGGCTCGCAACCCGTGCGTTGCTCGCAGTGCGCCGGCACGGGGCAGGTCAGATATCAACAGGGATTCTTTTCGGTCAGCCGAACTTGCTCGACCTGCCGCGGAAACGGAAGAGTGATCAAGGATGTTTGCCGCGGTTGCCGGGGCGAAGGCCGCGTCGAGCGGGAGAGGACGCTTGAGATCAAGGTTCCCGCGGGCGTCGACAACGGATCTCGACTGCGAATCGCGGGCGAAGGCGAGGCCGGAGATTTGGGCGCGGCGCGCGGCGACCTCTACGTCATCGTGCATGTGAAGGAGCACGAATTCTTTGAGCGGCGCGACGCGAATCTGTATTGCACGATTGCCGTTTCATTCGCGCAGGCCGCGCTTGGAGCAGAAGTAAAAGTTCCCACGCTTGACGGTGAAGAGACCTTGCGAGTTGCCGAAGGCACACAGGGCGGGAGCATGTTCAAGATCAAGGGCAAAGGGATACCGGTGCTCGGCGGACGCGGGCGCGGAGATCTGTACGTCGGAATCAACGTTGTGACTCCGACGAACCTGTCACGCGATCAGCGAAAATTACTCGAGGAGTTGGCGGCTCTGGAAACGGACGGGCATCAGGACAAGGGGATTGTGGATAAGGTGAAAGATATTTTTGGATAACAAGACTCAAATAACAACTTCCGCACGCGAAAAGGGCGCCAACCGGCGCCCTTTTATTGTTTCCAAAGACACAGCCGTATCGGGTCTACTTTCCAGACTGAGCGTAATACGGGTTCATACCTGAAGCGTGATCCGTAGTATCGAAGATCTCGCGCACCTGCGGGACCTGCTCGCGAATCAACCTCTCGATACCCATCTTCAAGGTTACATCCGCCGCGCCGCATCCCTGACATCCGCCGCCCATTCTTATGAACACGTTGTCGTCTTGCACATCAAGCAACTCGACAAACCCGCCGTGCGAAGCCACCCCCGGGTTTATCATCTCGTCGAGCACCTGTTGAACTTTTGTTCTCACGTGCTCGGGCGGGATGCGATCGCCGTCGGCTATCTCCGGCACCGGATTCAAGAAGGCGCGAATCGCTGAACCGACGCGCTTGCCCAATTGCCGCCAATCCTCCGCGCCGCCCTGGGTCACGATCACGATGTTGTCATTCAACTCGACCTTCATGATTCCGGGAAGTTTTAGCAGCTTATCCGCGAGGTCGTTATCTTTGGCTTCCTCGGTCGTGTAAAAACTGGCGGTGCCGTCATGCACCGGACGGTCGACCGTAAAACGGCAGACGTGAATATCGTCGCGATCTACTTCGGCTTTGATTTGAATTGTGAAGGGTGAACTCATAATTCGCTCCTGATCAATCTTGTTTTCGCGATTGATTATAAGCGACGATCGGGAGTTATAGCCAACGGCAACGAGAAACCCGGGGATTCACACATCACTGCGCACGCGCCGCTTGAGCTGACGACGCCTTCAACCGGTTCAGTGACTGCAAGGTGTCCCGCCATTCCTTCTTGTCTTTCTTTGTGGCGATTGGTGCGTTCAGGTCACTGTAGAATCCCAGAATGTTTTGACGTAAATCGGGCGTCACGTCTTTGAAGTCCTTGCCGGCGAGCTTGCCGAGCAACGCGGCATAAGTCTCATCCGCCAGCCTGTATTCGCCGGCTCGGGTCGGGTTGCCGGTATCGAAGTCCTTGTTCTGCAAGTCGATTCTTCCCGATCGCGCCTGGCGAATCATACTGCGATAACGAGTGAGCGTCGCCTCGAAGCTCCTGTTGAACATTCGTTCAGCTTCCGCCGTCGGCGGCTTAAACGAAAGCGCGGCGAAGGGCCCAACCTTCGGGATGACTCGGAAAAACAGGGCGAGCGTTTTGTCAAAAGCGCCCGGCTTCTCATACTGTTTGCCCCAATCTTTTTCATAGTCCGCGTCTGTCAATCCATAAACGAATTTCTCGCGAGTCACTCCGGGTGTCGACTTCTCGATCGAATCTTTCTTTGTTTCCCATGCGACCTTGGTCATCTCCGGAATGATCGTGCTCACCGCCCGCCGGTATGAGCCCAGCGCGAGATCAAGATTGGCGAATATGTCCTTCATTTCAATCCCGTAGGTTTGTTTGAACGCGCGTTCGAGTACTGGCTTGGCAACCTCGAACCCAATGAAGTCGTGATAAGACTGCGATGCGTACCTGCCTCGTGCGACTTGTAGAACGTCGAAACCGAATTCAGTTTTGAGGTGCGCCGCCGGGTCTTCGGCGTAGGTCACCCGGTTACCGAACTTTGCTCGCAGCTTTGGATAGATGACCGGAACGGCCGGGTTGACCGCAATCGAGTGACCCTCATTATCCGCGGCGTAGTGCGCCAGCGAGCCCAGGGCGAAGGCATACTCGTTCAGGTCTTGCGCTTCTTTCAACAGCGCTTCGATGAAGTCACCGCTTCTGACATAGTGAACAAGGTCGGTGAAGATCTTGCTGCCGAACGGGTAGTAACCCATGTCCTGAATGATCGCCCCGCCATAAGCGTAAGCGTGCGCTTCGCGCAATTGATCCGCGGTCGCGCGAGGAAATCGTTTCAAGAGAGTCGGTTTGATTGAATCATTCCAGGTGGTATCGATTATCGCTTCGTGAGTCAGCACCGAATATCCAAACGATGGCGGCGCAGTGGCAAGTACAATCGTTATCAACAATGCCACACTCAGAATCGATTTCATAATAATGTTTTTCATTGCGTTCATTCTCATAACGAGTCTCCTGTCGGTATGTATCAATGCTGGGCAGTCGCTCGCTCGCGCGCATCAAAAGCAGACGCGGAAGCGTTCACTGGAGTCCGCCACCAGCGAACGAGCAAGACCAATACCGTTCCAGTCACAGTCGCTGCCGATCATGCCCGCGGAAAAAAGAATTTCGGGAGACAATCTCAAGCGTTCATGCGGAACGGGACGCGCTTGAGTTGGAGGTACGACGCGAACTTGAAGAATCGTCAGCGCTTGCGGCTCTTAGTCGCTGATTCTGTTGGCGCATCCAGTTCCCGCATTCTTCGATGGATGAACTCGCGCGGGCTCTCCTTTGTGGGAGACTTCGGTTTCGCGTCCTGGACTGAATTCGTGGATTCGCTCTGTGAAGCCGGCTTGTCGGCAACGGTACTGGCTGACCCCTTTGATTTAAGCCGTCTGAATTGATCTCTCAGGCTCCGAGCTCTCGCATTCTGTGCCTCGTCGTTCTTTGGCATGGTTGTTCTACTCGCTTTCATGCCAGTGTAGTCTGCACATTTCGGGCCGCGCAAGGTAATGGGCGCGAGCCATTGATTCCGCCACGGTGGTAGCACAAAATAGGTTCTCTTTCAGCGTGTAGGCGCTAGCGTTCATCATGATCTCGCGGCGGACTGTTTTAGCCTTTTAGTTAAGAGGTTGATCGTCATATAATCGCGCTGATTCTCCTCCATCTCGAAAGGCCGCTTAATGGCAGACGCCCACGACCCTCTGCTGTCGGATCGCAATCTGTCGCCGCCCGTTTCGCATGCCGAACTGAATCATCAACGCGCGGGCTTGTTTGCCTGGTCGAGCGAGGTAACCCGCTATCAATGGCTCGTGTTATTAGTCGCATGGCTCGGCTGGGTGTTTGACAGCATGGACGGAACCTTGTTCTCGCTTGTGCAGAAGCCGTCGATGACAGAGTTGATGGGACCCGGAGCAACGGACGCGGCGATTGGTTTCTATAGCAGCGTCGTGTTCGCGGTGATGCTGCTCGGCTGGGCGATGGGAGGAATCTGCTTCGGAATAATCGCCGACTATATCGGGCGCACGAAGGCACTCGCGGCCACGATACTGATCTACTCGTTGTTCACGGGCCTGTCGGCTGCGTCGCACTCGTGGCAACAACTCGCGGCTTTCAGGTTCATCACGGGACTCGGGCTTGGCGGGGAATGGGCCGCGGGAGCCGCTTTGGTGGCAGAGGTGTGGCCGGACCAGTTGCGCGCGAAAGCCGGCGCGATGCTTCAATCGGCCGCAGCGTTCGGTTATTTCTTCGCTGCACTGATTACTCGCGTGGTCGATGTTGCATCGTGGCGCTATGTTTACATTGTCGGAGCGGTGCCGGCGATCTTCGTTCTGTTTATTCGTTTGATGGTCAAGGAACCCGAGCGATGGATCGAAGTGCGAGACCGGCGGCGCCTCGCAAAAGCCGAACCGCACAAGCCGAGCGAACTTGACGCATTCACCTTGAAGCAGCTCTTTGGTCCGCAGCTTCGACGCGACACAGTTGTAGCTTCGGCGCTTGCGTTCACGGTGTTGCTAGCGTTGTGGGGCGCGACCATGTGGATACCCTCGGTTGTGCGCGAAATCGGCGGCCGAGAAGGATTGGGCCCCGCCGACCAGAACAGGTACGCGAGCTACGCCGTGATGCTGCTCAACGGAGGCTCGCTGTTTGGCTATCTTGGTTTCGGGCCGCTTGCGGATCGCTTCGGACGACGCGCGGCGTTCTTGTGCTTCTTTATCGGTGGAGTAATTCTCTTCCCGGTGACCTTCCTCATGACAAGCGGCCTCACGCAGATTTTCATTCTGTTGCCGCTTGTCGGCGTCTTCACACTCGGGATCACCAGCGGTTTTCCAATCTACTTGCCTGAATTATTCCCGACTCGCGTGCGAACGACGGGCGTCGGATTGTGTTACAACCTCGGCCGGATCGTCACCGCTGGAGGCGTGCTTGTGACTGGAGCGCTGGTCGGCTTCTTTGGCTCCTATGCCAAGGCCGCGAGCGCCGTGAGTCTGATCTACATACTCGGAATTTTTGTTTTGATCTTTGCGCGCGAAACGCGCGGAGAGCGATTGGAATGATGGCAGGACCCCGCTAACTAACACGCGACTGCTTGTCTGAGGCGTGATTGCAGCCGCAACAAACAACGTGGAGGTTGACGACCATGAACAGGTCTCGATTGATAATTGCTTTCGCAGCATTTGTCCTGGAAGGCTTTCTTTGCGCGTCCGCCGGGGCGCAGACAATTACCGCGACGCTGGAGGGCCGCGCGACCGACAACGCGGGCGCCGCGGTCGCCGGAGCTAATGTCACCGCGGCCAATTCAAGCACCGGCTTGTCCCGCTCGGCGGTCACGTCGGATTCCGGTGAGTATCGAATCTCACTGCTTCCAGTCGGCGAGTACACCGTAACGGTGGACCATCAAGGCTTCCGCAAGGACTCAAAGAAAATCACACTCGTCGTAGGGCAAACGGCTACGCTGGATTTCGCGTTGCAAGCCGGAGGGGTCGCCGAACAGGTCAATGTTGAAGCGGCGGAGACAATCGCCGAGCCTACTCGCACCGAGTTGAGCTCGGTGATCAGCCAGCGTCAGATCGTGAATCTTCCAGTGAATGGTCGCCAGTTCATCGACTTCGTGTTGCTGGCGCCCGGCGTGACGATCGGAGATACGACCTCGGGCAGCACCGACGTCATCGTCGAGCCGGTCACCAAGATTTCATTCGCCGGCCAGAACATTCACTTCAACTTCGTCGCGATTGACGGCGCCGATAACATCTCGACAGCGTCCGGGATTCAAAAGACAACTCCGTCGCAGGATGCCGTTCAGGAATTCCGCGTCGTCAACACGGTTTACAGCGCCGAGTTCGGCCGCGCCGTCGGAGGCATCGTCAACATCATTACCAAGGGAGGTTCGAACGAAGTTCACGGCTCGCTCTACGAATACTTTCGCAACGACGCACTCGATGCTCGAAGCATTCTCTCTTCGCCGGGACTCGACACGCTTCATCAAAATCAATTTGGCGGGACGATCGGCGGCCCGGTTAGAAGAGACCGGACGTTTTACTTCATGAACTATGAAGGTCAGCGTCGAAGCGAATCTCCGTTCTACAACTCGACCGTGCTTGCGAACATAGCCTCAATCAACAACGCAAAGGTCACGCGCTACGCTTTGCCCGCTGAAAATCTCGATGTGCTTCGCGACTCGAACGGCGATAATTTCCTGGTCAAGCTTGATCACAATCTGTCGAAGCGACACACGCTGGCCGGACGATACTTTTTCAACGACATACGTTACACAAACGTATCGCCGCTCAATGACGGCTTCGATCTGCCGTCGGGATTCAAGGACAACTTCCTGCGCGACCAGTCGGTAGTAGGCAATTTGATTTCGATCTTCACGCCGCATCTGTACAACGAGCTGCGAGGCCAGTACGCGCACCGCTCGTTTGACTTTCCAACCGTCAGCACGCAGCCGCATCTGGAAGTCGCCAACACCTTCGCGATCGGCGTGAATCGCGGAAACCCCGACTTCTACAAAGAGAGCCGATTCGAGATTGTCGATAACCTGACCTTCACTCGCGGGAGTCACACGATCGGATTTGGCGGCAACTACAACTATGTGCGCACCACGGAATCGTTCCCGCTGTTCTATCCGTTTGAAGCGACTTTCGCCTCGCTGCCTGATCTGCTCAACGGCGATCCGTTCGTAATTTTCTTCCAGCGATTTCGCGCCCCAAACTTCGATGAGCCGACGCTCGACACTTCGGCGTACCTCAACAGTCGAATACCCGACGCCGTGCGCAATCAAGCGAAGGGCGTGCTCAATCACACCTACGACGGATTCTTTGTTCAGGACAAGATTCGAGTGAGCAGCCGGCTTACCGCGAATTTTGGGCTGCGTTATGAATTCGAAACGTGGCCGAAAGAAGCGCTCGACAACGACTTCAACAATTTCGATCCTCGCTTTGGATTCGCGTTCAACGCCGGTTCAAAGTGGAACCTCGTGTTCCGTGGCGGCGCGGGCATCTTTCATGGCACGATCCCCTCGCCATTGTTGTCGTGTCAGATTCCGTCGTGCGGCGGACCGAAGCCATACCCTGGCCGCGAGAATAAAGACGATGATTTGAATTCAACCACCGGGCTGTTCGCATTCGGCGCGGACCCGGCGACAATGCACTCGGCGCTCGCGGCGATGATCGGCCCCGGAGTCAAAACGGCGGTTTATCCGCGATTCGCGCCCGGCCCCGGCGGCGACGCGCAAAAAGCCACGATCGTGCGATTCGCCCGCGATCATCAGGCGCCGTATGGAATCCAAATGAGTTTCGGTTTCGAGATTCAACCTGCGGCGGGCACCGCGTTCAGCGCGTCATATCTGCGAGTTCGCGGTATTCATCTCGGCAGCTTCTTCAACGTGAATCAGCCGGACGCTTCGGGCACGACCGAAGCCGGCACTCCGGATTATGCTGCGTTCCGGCCGCTCGCTTCCTGTCGTCCGTGTCTGCTCGATCGAAGAATCGCCGTGCCCGGTTTTCGCAATCCCGAGTTCGGAGTTTTCTTCGAGGCCGATTCCAGGTGGAACTCGACTTACGACGGATTGCTTGTGAATTTGAATCAGCGTGTGAAAAAAGCATTGAGCTTCGGGATCAGCTACACGTTCTCGAAGACCATCGACGACGGGCCGAATCCGAGTTTCGTGTTGATCCCGGTCAACTCGTCGCGCATCGATCTGGAGCGCGCAGTTTCGTCCGACGATGCAAGGAACCGATTCGTCGGCAATGCTACGCTCGCCACTCCGGCTGATGCGAATGCGTTGGTTCGCGATTTTCAATTGAGCTTTATCGCGACGCTCGAGTCTCCGCATCGATTCACGAAGTTCGCGGGGTTTGATGCGAACGGCGATGTGTTCGGCGTGAACGATCGCGTTGGGGCCGACGGCAGGAACACCTTCGAAGGTGACAACGTGCGAACGCTCGACGTGCGAGTGTCGCGTTCATTTGGATTCAAGGAAAAAAGGAAACTCGAGCTGCTGGCCGAGGCGTTCAACGTTCTGAACACGCTGAACGTGAGGTTCTTCAACACGGTTTACGGCGACTCGGTTTTTCATCCCGCTAACAGCACGATCAACGATCCGCTGCTCGGGCCGATACCGACGTTCCGCGAAGGCGCGCTCAACCCGGGATACGGAAATCCTCGCGCGATCTTTAATCCGCGACAGATTCAATTCGCCGCGAGATTTACTTTTTAGCTTGTAGGGGCGGCCCTCCGTGGGCGCCCCTCTTTGCTTAGCGTGGATGCAGCTAACGAAGGGGCGGCCACGGTGGGCCGCCCTTACAAGCCTTCGTTGATTGTTCGGCAATTACGAAACACTGAAGATCAAATGGAAAGCACACACCCATTTCAAGCAACGAGCGCGCGACGATTGTTGATCATCGGCGGCATAACGCTCGTCGTCGCCGGCATGATTTTCGGCGATGTGTTCGCGGTGTTCGTGCTGCATCAAAATGCAAATCGAATCGGCGCGGCGTTGATGTCCGCGACAGAGGCAGTCGCATCGAAGGATTCGGCGTCAGTACTCGCGCAGTTCGCAAACATTGGAGGCATGCTCGAGAACCGCGGGACAAAAGTGGATGCGCACGTTCACATGATCGACTTCGGATACCTCGCGCTGCTTCTCGCATTGATTCAGCCTTATGTCGCGCTCACTGAATTCGCACGCACGCGGCTTGCGAATTTATTTCTGCTCGGCGCCGTGATGTTGCCGGCTTCAGTATTCCTGATTCACTACGTTGGGTTGTCGTACAGCCCGCTGTCGTCGATCGGTTGGGCGAGCATCTCTGCTGATCTCGGCGGCTTGTTTGTGATCGTCGCGACCGCGGGCGAGTTGATCGGCTTGTGGCGTCACGGACGGCGCAACTCGACACAAATCGAATCGCCACTCGTTAAGCCGAGGGAAACCACCTGGACTTCACGCACGCTGCTAACCGGCGGAACGTTGTTGATACTTGCAGGATTTTTGCACGGCGCGTTCTACGCGGTGGTCGATCTTCGCAATCACGAAACTCAGGATCAGATCGCGCTCGAGACGATGATCAATGCTTCGGTTGCGCAGCAGAACTCGGCCGCGCGGAATATGAAAGACGCTCGCACGGTGGTCGACGGCTACGGAATGATTCAGGCCGAAAAGGCAGTCAACATCGCCGCGCACTCTCACATAATCGAGTTTGGACTGCTCGCGATTCTGCTGGCATTCATTCAGCAATATGTTTTTCTATCGGAACGCTGGAGGCGCGGGTGGGCGGTTGTGATGTTGACCGGGTCGGTGCTGTTACCGGCCTTTGTGCTGCTCGAATTGCAATTTGGTTTGATTGCGGGCGGCATCGCCGATGCTGGAGGCTTGTTGGTTATCATCGCCTTGATCGGGATGCTCGTTGGAGTGCTTCGCAATAAAGGACAAGTCGCCGAAACGGAAGGAGCGTCAGCGTGAGCGGATCACGAAAGGTGTTGATCATCTCGGGAGTCGCGCTCGCGTTGTGGGGCATGGGCTTCGGTTTGTATTACGCGTTGTTCGTCGAGCATCAAACGCTCGTTAAGATCGGCGGCTCGCTTGCCACAAGTTTTGCGGATGCCGCAAGCGGTGATGTAATCGCATCGCGCGCGGCGCTACAGACCTACGCCGACACGCAGTTCGACTATGTGCGCTCGGTCGATGTTCATTCGCACTGGATCGGCCTCGCAATGCTGTTGATCGTCTTCGGCGTTGCGTTCGATCGCGTGCAATTTCACGAGAATCGAAAGCTGTTGCTCGCATGGTCACTGGTAATCGGATCAACGATGTTTCCGCTTGGCGTTATTTTGCAGACGCTTGATAGAGGTCTTATCCCGCAAGCGCTCGCGGCCATTGGCGCGGCGCTGGTCATCATCGCACTGGCAATCATCGCGCTGGGCTTTCGGCGCACGGAGAAAGGCTCATGAAAAGAACAACCATCACGCTAATCGTCGCAATCATCGCGGCGGCTTGTTTGCCGTTTGCAGTTCGCGCTCAGGACAAAAAGAAAGCAACCGACAGTTTCATCACCTCGCTCAAATCGGCGCGGGTCATCGAGTTGAACTTCATCTGGGACAGCAAGTCGCCAATCCTGAGTTTGAATCCCCCGTTTGCCATCGGGCTGCATTCGAGTCACAAGCAAACGACCGGCATGATTCCCGGCGGCATCGCATTCGCCGAAGACATGATGTTTTTCAGCGGACAGCACGGCGCGCCGACCATTGATGCGCTCGGGCACATTTCGGATAACGGAAAACTCTTTGGCGGACTCGATGCAGTCGCAAGCGAAGGCCCGTCAGGACTACTAGCGCTTGGAATCGAAACGTATCCAAAAGACAAGCTCGTCAATCGAGCGGTGCTGTTGGATGTCGCGCGATACAAGAAAGTCGACGCGCTAGAAGCCGGGTACGAAATAACCGCCGAAGATCTGGAAGCGACAGCCAAATCTGAAGGCATCGAGATCCGGGCGGGCGATTCGGTGTTGATTCGAACCGGCTTCGGCAAATTCTTCGAAGCCGACCGCGGGAAATATTCCGGATTCAGACCCGGCCCGGGCGAGGGCGCCGCGCGCTGGCTTGCAAGCAAGAAGATTTTCTTGACCGGCGACGATCAGATGAGCTACGAGGTTGTGCCGCAGAAAGGCACGGTTTTCCCGTGTCATCGCATCCTGATCGCCGACAGCGGGGTTTATTTGGTTGAGAATCTGAACCTCGAAGAGCTCGCGCAGGCCCTTGCCGACCAGAGAACCTATGAATTCGCCCTTGTATTAAACCCGCCCAGATTGCGCGGAGCGACGGGCGCTCCGGTCAATGCATTCGCTATAATACCCCGGTGAAGATCAGATGGAACCACGGGGGACACGGGGAGCACAGGGGAAAAAACAGGCTCTTGCCAGGTCGTTGGTTACACGTGGTCTTAAGGGGACAATGAAAATAAACATAATCGGGGCCGGACCGTCGGGATTGTATTTCGCGATCCTCATGAAGCGGCTCAACAAATCTCACGAGATCACAATTCTCGAACGCGATGGCCCGAACGACACGTTCGGCTGGGGCATAGTTTTTTCGGATCAAACTTTTTCTTACCTCGAAGACAACGACAAGAAATCGTTCACTGCCGTCACTCGCGTGTGTCAGCGTTGGGACAACGTCGACGTGGTTCACAAAGGCGAGAAGATCACGATTCACGGTAATAAGTTTTCCGGAATCTCGCGGCTCGCATTTCTCAACATCCTGCACAAGCGATGTCAGGACCTGGGCGTTGATCTTCAATTCAACACCAACGCCACGGACTTGAATGAGCTGCCGCCCTGCGATCTGCTCGTCGGCGCGGATGGCGCCAACAGCACAGTGCGGCGAGCCTACGCGAAAGCGTTCGATCCGAGCGTCGAATTGCGCAAGAACAAATACATCTGGCTTGGCACTCATCAATTGTTTAACGGGCTCACTCTGACGTTTCGACAACATGAAGCCGGTTTGTTTGTTGCGCACTCCTACAAGTTCAACGACACGACGAGCACGTTCATCGTCGAATGCGACGACAGCACCTGGCGCAACGCGCGGTTTGACTGGATGACCGACCCGGAAACTTGCGCGTACCTCGGCGAGGTCTTCAAGGAAGATCTCGGCGGGCACCGGCTTCTGTCAAACAACTTTGTCCGATGGCTGAACTTTCCTCTGGTGAAGAATTCCCATTGGCATCACAAGAACATCGTGCTGCTCGGAGATGCGTTGCACACCGCGCACTTTTCGATCGGATCGGGGACGAAGCTCGCCCTAGAAGATTCGATCGCGTTGGCGAAGTGCTTCAAGGCTGAGAGCGATGTCGAGCGAGCGCTTGCCGAATTCGAAAGAGTTCGCAAGCCGATTGTCGATGAGTATCAGGAAGCGGCGTACTCGAGCCTGCTGCTGTTCGAGAACGCGGCCGACGAGATGGAACTCGAACCGATTCCGTTTGCTTACAAGCTGATGACGCGCAGCAAGAAGATCGACTACGAAAAGTTGAAACAGCGCGACCCGAAGTTCATCGCGGCTTACGATGAATGGCTGAAAGCATCCAAGCCCAGGAGTCGCATGTCAACTGCAAAGAAACCTGGTAAGAAATGACAGGGGTCCGGCGGTCTGACTTCTGATTTTCTGACTTCTGTTTCGTCTCGTCCCTATGTGGCACCCGGAAAACCCAATCAGGCATACGATCCTCGAAGCTCATTGGCCGGCGGCTGATGAAGCGGAACGATCGATGCTTTTCAGCCCGATTGCCATCGGCACGATCGCCCTTGAGAACCGGACATGGGTGCCGGCGATGGTTCCGTGGCGAGCCACCGAAGATGGATTTGTTACTCCAAACATCATCGAGTGGTACGGGCGCTTCGCGGCCGGACGGCCGGGGGCGATCGTCGTCGAAGCGACCGGCGTCCGCGACATCGCCAGCGGGCCGCTGCTTCGAATCGGGCACGATCGCTTTATTCCGGGCTTGCGTGATCTGGTCGAGACCGTTCGCCGCGAAAGCGAAGGTCACACGCGCTTGTTTATTCAGATCATCGACTTTCTTGCTGTGAAACGCCGTCCGCAAAAGTACAAGTTTTTCGAACGATTCTTTAAGGTCAGCGACAAACATCGTAAGCGGCTGACTGAAGCGACCGGAGATTCGCGATGGCTTTCAGTAAGCGAGCCGGAGATTCGCAATTATCTGAATGAAGCGTTTGATGAGATGCTCGATCGCGTGCTCGATGAGCGTGAGCTTGAATCATTGCGATTCGGGTATCGCGAACGAGTCACCGATATGGACCTGCCTCACATCCGCGAACTGCCGCGCGTGTTGCCCGATATTTTTGCCGATGCTGCTTTTCGCGCGAAAGAATCGGGCTTTGATGGAGTCGAGCTTCACTACGCGCACGCGTATACGATGGCTTCGTTTCTGAGCGCTAAGAACAATCGCCCGGACGCCTACGGCGGCGCGCGCGAGAATCGCGTGCGGCTGCCGCTTGAAGTCTTTCGCGCGGTTCGCGAGCGCGTGGGTGATGAATACACGGTCGGCGTCAGATATCTCGGCGACGAAGCGATCGAGCGCGGCAGTGATCTCGAAGACGCGGTTTATTTCGGCGTCCAGTTTGCGCGAGCAGGCTTCGATTATCTGTCCGTATCAAAGGGCGGTAAGTTCGACGATGCGAAACAGCCGAAGGTCGGGCACGCGGTTTATCCTTACACGGGCCGAAGCGGCTACGAATGCATGCCGACAGTGTTATCGGATGAGCGAGGACCTTTTGGCCGCAATGTGCCGCTGGCTGCCGCGATCAAACGCGCGGTGAATCAAGTCGGCTTTGCGACCCCGGTGGTCACATCAGGTGGAATTGCTGCATTCGAGCAGGCCGAGACTATTCTCCGGCGCGGGGAAGCTGATATCATAGCCGCCGCGCGGCAATCGCTTGCGGACCCGGATTGGTTCTTGAAGATTCGCGTTGGCCGAGGGGATGAGATTCGCCGTTGCGTGTTCACGAATTATTGTGAGGGGCTGGATCAAATGCACAAAAAGGTAACGTGCAAGCTTTGGGATCGAGTCGATCTTAATGAGTCTGGAATCACAATGAGCGATGACGGCAAGCGTCGATTGGTTCCGCCGAGATGGGAGATTAGAAGGTAATGATGTACTGGCGCGAAATCTCTGTGGCCTGGGGTGAGTCGGACCCGTTCGGCCTGGTCTACTATCCGCGGATGCTCGCGTGGTTCAATGACACCGAGCACGAATTGTTTCGCACGCTCGGTTATCCCATCGACAGGATGATCCAAGACGATCGAACCACGTTCGTAATGGGCGAGATTCATTTTCGATTCATCGGGCCCGCGGCTTACGGAGATCGAGTCACGCTTAAGCTGGTGTTGAGAGAGATTCGAGAGCGCACGTTGCTCTGGGACTGCAGCGCAAAGATCACGCTGACTGGAGCGCCCGTCACCGAGGGCACGGCCACGCGCGTTTACGCTCGCATCAACGAGGACGGCACACTGAAATCCGCGCCGATACCGGATGAGATGCGCCGCATTTTGACTTCAGCCGGAGTTGTTTCATCCTTTGCGCCAAAGAGTGAATGAACTCACCTTCGGTAAGTCTTTATGGCAAGCTGGAACAAAGAAGAACTGGAGCTCAAGAAGGGTCACGGGTGGAAATCGAAACCCGGCAAGAAGATATTTGTCGGCGACCGTGGCGCGATACGCATCGACTATCCTGAAGACTGGGTAGTGATCCCTGACGACGATTCAATCAAGTTCTATAACAAGCAACCGCCGGACGACGATACCTGTCTTGCAGTCTCCTACATGCATTTGCCGCCGGTTGATCTCAGCGGACTACCGATAACGGAAATGCTCAAAGTCGCTCTCGATGGCGACACTCGGCCCGTCTACGCGAGGAGTGAACCCGTCATCATCAAGCGCGACGATCTGGAGCTTGCGTGGTTTGAGGTTTCGTTTATCGATCCGGCGCAGCAGCGAGATTGCCGATCACGGTTATGCATTGGGCGCGGGTCATACATTCAACCTCTGCTCACGATGGAAATTTGGACGGACGAACTGGATTTGTACGCGCCGGTTTGGGATGAAGTGCTCGAGTCGCTTCAGCTCGGCGTCTACATTGAGGACCCGACACGCGGCCCGATCACTCATTGATTTCGCGGAGACTACGAATGGCGAAGATGTGGCCAAAGATCGCGTTGCCCGATTATCCAAGTGAGATTCAGGCCGACCCGCGAGAACTCTCATTCACACGCGAAGAGCTGCTGAAAATGTATTCCGCCATGCGGCTCGCTCGAAGCTTCGAGGAAAAACTTGGAGCGTTGTATCGCCAGGGCAAAATCTTCGGCGCGGTTTATCTGGGCATGGGCCAGGAGGCGACTTCGGTTGGCAGCGTGAGCCAGTTGATCGACGGCGATCTGTTCTCGACAGTCGCGCGAAACCTTTCATCGTGGTTTTATCGAGGTGTAAAGCCCGAGCACGTGCTGGCTCGCTGGTTCGGCAAGGATCAGGCGCCTTCGCACGGACGCGAACTCGGATTGTTTCTTGCGGACCTCAAAGAGTATGGGATTTTTCCTTATCATAACGGGTCGATGGCTTCGTGGATTCCAGCGGGCGCCGGTTATGCGCTCGCATTCAAGATGAGGCGGCAGGCGAACGTGTGCCTGTGCTTCACCGGCGACGGCGCCACGAGTCCGGGTGACTTCTACGAAGGCGTAAACTTCGCTTCGATACACAAGCTGCCGCTGGTGATTATTTGTGAGGTGAATCAGTTCGCTTACTCGACGCCGCCTGAGCTTCAGATGCCTGTGACGAACGTCGCCGATCGCGCGCGCGCTTTCAACATCTACAGTGAGACTGCGTTTGGCAACGATTTGTTCACTGTGATCGCGGCCGCTCGGCGAGGAATTGAGCACGCGAGAACCGGGAATGGTCCGGCGCTGATTGAGTTCAAGACCTTTCGAAGACGCGGCCACGGCGAGCACGACGACATGGCTTACGTGTCAAAAGAGCTTCGCGAGTTTTGGGAGGAGCGCGATCCCATTGCAATGTATCAGAGATGGCTGACTGGCCGTGCCGGAATCGAAGTCGCCGAGATCGAGCGCATCGATAATGAAGCCGCGCGGAGAATCGAGGCTGCAGTCGAATATGCCGATAGCCTTCCTTTTCCGAAGTCCGAGACGGTGACCGAGCGATTGTTCGCTCCTTCGCCGCACGATCCGAAGCCTGAAGATCGCAAGAACATGTTTGAGCCGATCGAGTCTACGTCAATCCCGACTCTAACGGCTGCGCAAGACCGGTCCAGCGGAGGACACTTTTGAGGCGGCTAATACCCCGAGGACGCTTTGCGTCTTTGGAGCGCGGCGACTTGTCGCCGCTTTCGATTGCGAGACTCAGAAAACAAAGCGGCGACAAGTCGCCGCACTCCAAAGACAAGCCCAGTGGCCTCGATAACCTACCTCCAAGCCATAACCCACGCGCTTCGCGATGAGATGCGGCGCGACCCAAGCGTCTTCGTTCTCGGCGAAGACATCGGAGTATTCGGCGGTGCGTTCAAAATAACTCAGGGGTTTCTTGATGAGTTCGGACCGGATCGAGTCATCGACACCCCAATATCCGAATCCGGTTTCGTTGGTGCCGCGTGCGCCGCGGCCACGGTTGGTTTTCGCCCGGTCGTCGAATTTCAATTCATCGACTTCATCGCCTGTGCGTTCGATCAGATCGTCAACTACGCGGCGAAGTGCTATTACCGCTGGGGCATTCAAATGCCGGTTGTGTTTCGAGGACCGACCGGCGGCGGCATTCACGCGGGGCCTTATCACTCGCAGAATCCCGAAGCCTGGTTCGCGCACACGCCGGGACTCAAAGTTGTCCTGCCTTCAACGGCGAAGGACGCGAAGGGATTGCTCGTCGCAGCGATTCGCGACAACAACCCGGTCGTCTATCTCGAAAACAAGTTTCTCTATCGGCATCACCGCGAAGAAGTGCCCGATGATGATTACGTCGTTCCGATCGGCCTGGCCGCATTGCGAACGATCGGAAAGGATCTGTCGATCATCAGCTACGGCGCGGCGGTTCACCTGTGCGTGGAAGTCGCGCGGACGCTCGACCGCGAAGGCGCTTCGATTGAGGTCGTCGATCTGCGCTCGCTTGTGCCGCTTGATCGCGAGACCGTTCTCGAGAGTGTGAGGAAAACAAGCCGCGCGCTGGTCGTTCACGAAGCCAACATCACCGCCGGTTTCGGCGCGGAGATCGCAGCATTGATCGCTCAGGAGGCGTTCGAACACCTCGACGCGCCGGTGATGCGAGTTGCTTCGCTTGGCGTGCCCGTACCGTTCAGCCCCCCACTCGAGATGGCGATGCTTCCATCAGTCGATAAGATAGCCGCGGCGGCCAGACAACTGCTGGCCTACTGATTCCCACTCGAAGGTCCAGGAAAGATGGCGAATTACCCGCTCGCACTTTCACGTCGTGAAAAGTGTCCGGCGGCTTGTCAGTCGCTTGATGTAAGCCTTCGCGTCAGACGGAAAACCGGATAGCTCGCGGCGAGGACGATAACCGCGTAGAGGCTGTTGCGGGTGTCGCTTGCGACAGCACCCCCAAGAAATGCAATCGAGCCAAGCAGAGACAGGCCGGTGGTCCACGGATAACCCCACGCTCGGTAGGGCCTTCGTCGATCGGGCTCGCGCCTTCGAAGCACGAACACCACCGCGAACGAAATCCCGTAGTTCACAACAAAGAAGAAAGCTACGACGGCGCCCACCTGATCAACCGTTCCCGTCAGAATGAAAAGCACCGCAACCACGGTCGATAACAGCAGAGCGATCGTTGGCGTACCGCCTTTATTCGCTTTCGCTCCGCGGACGGAAAAGAGCCGGTCGCGACTCATCGCGAAAAGGACTCGCGACGCCATCAACTGACATGCGTTTACCGCGCTCAGCATCGATAGAATCATCAACGCTCGAAAGATGCGATCGCCGTTTGTCCCAAATATCACTTGAGCGGCTTTGCCCAAAGCAAGGTCGCTGCCCGCGATCTCAGAAATTGGCAGTACGTAAAGAACGGCAAGATTGACCAGAAGATAGATGGCAATGACAGAGAGCACTCCGCCGAACATCGAGCGAGGGATGTCGCCATCGGGGTTTTGAACTTCTTCCGAAAAGTAGATAACACCGGTCCAGCCGTCGTAGGTGTAGATCACCAATTGAAGGGCGAGGATCAACGCCACAAATAATCCGCCTCCGTGAGGCGCTTCAGCCGGCGGCGCCGCGGATGCCGGGGCAGGACCGCCCATCGCGAAACACGCGATGACCAACGCGAAGAACGCAAGCGCCTTGAGAAGGCTTGTCACGTTTTGTACTCCGCTGCCCCATCGGATGCCTCGCCACTGAAGGAATCCAAAAAAAACCACAGTTGTTATCGCCAACGCGGTTGTGTGAGAGGCGAGCGAGGGAAACAGGACGCCGGCGTATTGTGAGATTATCAGCGAGATGAATGCCGAAGATCCGCAGGTCGATATCCAGTCGCTCCATCCAACGATAAACCCGGCGTAATCACCCAACGCATCGTGAGCGAACACGTATTGGCCGCCCGATCGCGGAATCATCGTCCCCAGTTCGGCGACCGAGATTGCGCCAAGCAGGGCATACAGACCGCCGATTATCCAGACTCCGATAAACATCCAGCCGTTCGGGAGCCGGCCTGCGATCGTGCCGGGCGAGTTCAGGATCCCCGCGCCGATCGTGTTGCCGATGATGACCGCGAGTCCAAATCCGACACCGAGGATTCGAAGCAGTCGGCCCGATTTTGCTGACGTCGGCACGTTGGCCTCGACCTGTGCTTGCACAGAACCTCCTGCCTCCTAGTAAAGATGAATGCTGGTTTAGTAGTTTGATTTGAACGGGCGCGGGCTAGTAGAGCCTTAGCGCGCATCGATTGTCTATTCAAAGCAGCTTGCGAAACGCTTCAATTGTCAGTCCGGCATCCTGAACCAGCCGGCCCATTGTGTAGGCGTTAACGGGATTGTGGCGGGGTACCGTTACAGTGTGAACTCCATCCGTCATGACTATGTGCTTGCCTTGGCGCGCAATGTGAAACCCGGCTTTTTCGAGCACCCTAACAGCGTCCCGGTGATTTATGCCTGGGAGCTTCGGCACTTATGCCGCCACCTCGATCTCTCGAATCTTGGCGCCCTCAAGGTGCTGTTCAATGACTGAGAGATACTCTCCGATCGCATCGGCAATATTGGCCAATGCCTCTTCCTCAGTGTCCCCTTGGGAAACACACCCCGGCAGGGCGGGCACCCAAACGCTGAAGCCTTCTTCCGATTCGTGCAATGCAACTTTGTATTTCATCTCAGCTTCCCAAAACCAAATTGCTCTCGAATGCGAACACCTTTGACTGGATCGGCGGCCGTGCCGTCTATGGTCTAAATCCCAAACACTTGCAAGTGCACCTTCCGCTGATTGGGGCCGTCGAACTCGGTGAGTATCACGCTCTGCCAGCGGCCCAACACAAGCTCGCCCTGATCGATCGGCACTGACGCGTTGTGGCCGAGCACCACGATTCTCAAATGCGAGTCTGCATTGTGGCGATCGCAGTCGGAAAACTCAGGATCGTTGTGCCGGTAATAAGTGTCGCGAGGCACAATGCTTTCAGTGAGGTTCTTTACGTCAGCAAGCAACGCATCTTGCCATTCATTGATTATCAACCCGGCGGTGGTGTGCAGCGATGACACCTGAACATAGCCGTCCTGTACGCCTGTTGATTTGACGAACTCGCGTATGTCGTCGCTCAGGTTGACCAGGTCAGTTCTCTCGTGAGTCGCAACCGTAATGGTTTTCGAAAATACCTTTACCGTTCCTTCGTTTGAATGACAGTCAAGTGTGCCGGCGCCACTTTCGCGGGCATGTTGAGCTTCCATGAATTGTCTCCTCCTCGACGTTATCTCTTAGCCTTGCGTTGGGGATCTCTTGGGTGAAGGCGGATTATACTACAGCCATTGACACTCATGTCTACCTGACCTCTTTTGTTATTGGCGGCGCTGACTTATCAGGGGGGCCAAAACTCGAACAAAATCTGCCATTCTGTTTGCACAGAGTTCGGACCGGCGTCGAAGCTCCATTAGCGCCGAAAGCGCTCGCGGCCGAAACAGCGCCGCCTTTACGATTCTTGCTGAGTCCACTCGGCCATCCTCACCGCGATAAAGATTGAAGTTGAGCGGCAGATCTTCATCCAACAGATCGGTGATCGACCGGACTATTATGAAAGGCACTCCGTGGCGGTAACACACGCTGGCAATCGACGTCGATTCCATGTCGACGATACCAATCTCGCCTGGTTCAAGGGTGGCTGCCAATGCTCGCTTTGATTCCGCCTGCCAGATGATCTCGTTAGTCGTGATGGCTATCCCTTTGTGCACGGGCACTTCTGCGATCTGTACCGTCTCTGCCGCTGAGACCAAAGCATTATCGGGTTGCGCCACGCCATCGCGAACTCTAGACGCGATCACAAGATCTCCTGCTTGAAGCGTGCTTGAAAGTGCGCCCGCGAACCCAATGCTCACGATCGAACGCGCTTTGTTCTGTTTGAGCCAAGCCTCGAGACTGCCCCGAGCGTTGTCCGTCCCCTCCCCCGTTTCGAGCAGCTCGATGCCGTCGATAGCTGCGCGATTGAGACTTGCGAGCTCTCGGCCGAGCGCCGCAACCACCAAAATTGGAGACGTCTCGGAATTAGGCGTAGCCATTTTCTCGAAACCAATTGACCGCGCGTTCAAGCGCGCCTTCGACAGGACTTTGCGGGAGTCCCAGTTCGCGAATGGCTTTTGACGGATCGAACCACATCTTGTGACGCGACATCCGAACGCTTTCAAGAGGCACGTCGGGCTCGCGCCGAGCGACATTGATCGACCAGATGTTCTCGAACCTCGCGTAAGTTTCGGCGATCCAGTGGGGGACCTTCAACGTCGGTGATCGCACATCCGTCACGCTTGCGAGCATATCAAAGATCTCCTTGAGCGTGACATTGCGGCCTCCGAGAATGTAGCGCTCCCCCACGAGGCCCTTCTCCGCCGCAAGCACGTGGCCTTCGGCACAATCGCGCACATCGATCAGGTTCATTCCGGTGTCAACGTAGCCGAACATCTTGCCACGAAGAAAATCGACGGTGATTTTTCCGGTTGGCGTAGGTTTGATATCGAGTTCGCCGACCGGCGTGCTTGGATTGACGATTACAACAGGCAGCCCGCGAGCAGCCCATCCTCTCACTCTTTCTTCAGCGAGAAACTTGCTGCGTTTGTAATGCCCGATCATGTCGTCGATCGTTACCGGAGTGTCTTCGTTTGCGGGCATGCCGTCGTCATTCAAGCCGAGACAACCGACCGTGCTCGTATAGACGGCTCGCTCGACGCCTTCGTCGAAAGCGGCTTGCATAAGGTTGTTCGAGCCTTCGACGTTGCTTTGATACATCTCGTTGGGGTCTTTGGACCACAAGCGATAGTCGGCGGCGCAGTGATAGACAACCCGCGCGCCTTTGACGGCTTGCCTGAGTGAATCCAGATCGCGCAGGTCTCCGGTGACGAATTCTATGTCGAGTCCTTCGAGGTTATCGCGGCGACTCGATGATCTTACGAGACAACGAACCTGTTCGCCGCGTTCGAGCAGAACTCGAACGAGATGCGATCCGACGAATCCGGTGCCGCCTGTTACAAACACGTTCATCTCGATGTGGAACGGTAGCAGGCCTAACCTTTCTTAAGGTATGAAAAGCCG